>CEPA01022133.1_pt1 | contig 25267 bp, 20 predicted proteins | sample 356241 | NCBI WGS metagenome assembly CEPA01 (sample SAMEA2620542, study PRJEB7988) | marine metagenome | biome: marine biome (ENVO:00000447); feature: surface water layer (ENVO:00002042); material: "saline water (ENVO:00002010), including plankton (ENVO:xxxxxxxx)" | depth 5 m
AACTACCTGCTCGTCAGACAATGAGAGCACATCAATCATCACTGTTTTTGATGAATCTTTATAGGCCTTTCGTCTTGCTTCGCGCTCAGCTTTATTCTGCTCTATCTGCGCTCTTTGCTCATCAGTTAATAATGCATCTAGCTCTGCACGCATTGCATCTTTTAAAGCATCCATTTGAACCTTAGCGTCATCTTTAGATAAAGATCCGTCTTCTACTTGAGATTTGAGTGATTTAAATTGTTCCTTATAAGATTCGGTTATAGATCTATGCAAGGCTTTTTGTTCATCCGTTAGCATCCTGAATATTTCGGAGCCGTTTTTTCTACCTTTTTTCCCAGATTTTCCCTTGTTTCCTTTTCCACTACCAAATAATGGAATTTCTTTTTGATCAATTTTTTCAAATAAAACTGCTTTTTCTTCATCGCTCAACTGATTTGACACTTCACCAGCCACTTTCCAAAGGAATCCAGGCTCACGATGCTTACCTTTCTTGCCGTGACGATTTAAAGAACCATTGAGTGCATCTGTAGATGACTTGCTTAATCCAAGATCAAACTGCAGCTCTGATGACAATTCTTGAAGTTCTAAACTTTCAAGGTTATTTGCATTCGAGTGCATTGTGCTCTCACAGCCGATTATAAATAAGAAACTGAATGAAATTAGTAGAGTAATTTTTTTCATGATAAATATCCTTTAAATTTGAGTTTCTGTAGTATTAGATGCTCAAAAGTATAAAAAGTTAAAATTTATGTATTTATCAAACAAATTATATTTAGATCTATCTTAATGAGCAATTGACTAGATTAGCTTTACACGATTAATTTAAATGCACTTTGGATTTAGAATCTTAAATAACATGTATCTACAAAAATTAAGGGATAAAAAATGACATTACCTGTCTTGTACGAAATTGCAAAAGATTACCGCGATGCACTTGAAGAACTAACTGAACTTGAAGATGAAGCTGTAGTTGATACTCTTGAAGGGTTAAAGGGGACACTTGAGGCCAAGTCCGAAAATATCATAAAATACACCCAGAATCTTAAAAGCACCATAAATGCCATGAAAGAAGCTGAAAAAAATATGGCTGAACGTAGAAAAAGATTAGAAAAAAAATCTGAAAACATAAAAAAATATGTGAAAAACGTCATGGAAGAAAATCAAATCCATAAAATTGAGACCGTTCATTTTGATTTAAGTATAAAAAAAAATCCGCCAAAAGCTGTTATTGAAGATGAAGCGATGATACCAGAATCCTTTATTGATGTGCAAAAAATAGAAAAGGTCAATCTTAAAAAAATTAAAGATGAGCTTAAAAAAGGTGAAGCAGTTCAAGGAGCACGACTCGTTCAAGAGACTCGTTTAGATATCAAATGAATGATTAAGGAATTATTATGAAAAAAATATCTACAATTGTTTTAATGACATGCTTGATGCTCGGTCAAACAATCACAGAAAAAACAAAAGGAATGAAAAAATTACCTGGATTTTTCAATATATATTGGGCTGAGTCTTCTGGAAAATTATGGTTAGAGCTAGAAGATTTTGAAAAAGAATTTCTTTATGTGAATTCATTAACCGCGGGTGTGGGCTCAAATGACATTGGGCTTGATCGCGGACAGCTAGGTAATCAGCGAATAGTCTTCTTCAAACGCATTGGTCCAAAAGTTCTAATGATTCAACCAAACTATTCTTACAGAGCTAACACTAATGACAAAAAAGAAAAGAAAGCGGTGTCGGATGGTTTTGCACAATCTGCGTTATGGGGGTTCAAGGTTGAAGCAGAACAATCGGGTAAGGTGCTTGTTGATGCTACAGAATTTTTTCTCCAAGACAGTCATGGTATTGTTGATCGATTAAAGTCTCGCAAAATGGGGAGCTATAAAGTAGAGAAATCTCGATCAGCCATCAATCTACCTGGTACAATGAGTTTTAAAAAAAATACCAACGTTGAAACTATTCTTACTTATGTTGGAACTTCACCAGGTAGCTACGTAAGGCAAGTAACGCCCACGCCTAAAGCTATAACGGTTCGTTTGCATCATGCATTTGTTGAATTACCAAATCAAGACTATTCACCAAGAAAACATGATCCAAGGGCAGGGTTTTATCCCATATCTTTTCAAGACTATTCTGTGGGATTGGATGAATCAATCTATATTAGGTATATAGAGCGCCATCGTTTAAAAAAGAAAAACCCAAATCTTAAGAAGAGTAAGCCTATCACTCCAATCGTGTACTACGTTGATCCAGGCGTTCCGGAGCCTATTCGCAGCGCAATGATTGAAAGCGGTAAATGGTGGAATGATGCTTTTGAAGCAATTGGTTATGACAATGCATTTCAAATTAAAGTTTTACCGGATGGCGCACACCCAATGGACGTTCGCTACAACATGATTCATTGGGTCCACAGAGCGACAAGGGGTTGGTCTTATGGAGGAGCGGTTGTTGACCCAAGAACTGGAGAAATTATCAAAGGTAACGTTTCTTTGGGTTCGCTCAGACTTAGGCAAGATTATTTAATCGCTACTGGCCTTATGGCTCCTTATACGGACCAAAACATCGTTCCGAGCGCTATGCGTGAACTTGCCCTCGCAAGAATCAGGCAACTCGTTGCACATGAGATAGGTCATACAATCGGAATTCAGCATAATTTTCTTGCAAGCACATTTGATCGCGCATCGGTTATGGATTATCCACATCCTACCCTTAGTCTCAGTTCAGATAATGAGCTTGAATGGAAAAACGCTTACGATGTAGGGATTGGTGAATGGGATATGCTTGCAGTAGAATATGGATATCAAGATTTTCCAAAAGGAACTAATGAAGAACTTGCTTTGGAGGAAATCATTCAAAAAGGTATTCAAAGTGGGATGACCTTCATAACCGATTCTGACTCAAGGCCTGCTGGCTCGGCTCATCCTGGCAGCCACCTTTGGGATAACGGTAAAGATCCTGTAGTTGAATTAGAAAATTTAATAAATATTAGAAAAGTTTCACTCGACAAGTTTGGTGAAAACAATATTCGTTTCGGACAGCCATACAGTGATCTTGGTGATGTATTGGTTCCAATCTATTTTTTACACCGATATCAGATTGAAGCAGCTGCAAAGATTGTTGGTGGATTGGACTATACTTATGCTCTAAGAGGTGATGGTCAAATGATAAGCCAAATGCTAAAACCATCCGAACAATTAAAATCCCTTAAATCATTAATAAAAACCCTTAAGCCAGAATTTCTCACTTTAGATGAGCGCATTCTTAATTTAATTCCACCTCGTGCAGCTGGAAGAGGAAAAACGCGTGAATCATTTCAAAGCAAAACGGGATTAACATTTGATGGAATAAGCCTAGCTGAAACTGCTGTAGATATGACCTGTAAAATGCTGTTTAATCATGAGCGTGCGGCCCGACTGGTTGAGTATAATTCTCGAAACCAAAATCAACCAAGCCTAGAAAATGTTTTGAGTATAATCATTGAAAATACTCTATTTTCTAATGCCCCAAATGGACTTCAAGGTGAAGTGAAGCGCGCTTCAGATTTTGTTGTTTTAGACCATTTGATGAGCCTTGCATCAAACCCGAATGCCTCAACAGCCGTACAGTCGATAACCATGCTACAAATCAAGTCTCTTTCCACAAGGCTGATGAGGTTAAATTTTAAAGGGCTCAGAGAAAAAGGTCACAACGATATGCTTATGAAAAGAATTGAAAATTTCTTAGATAACCCTGATAGTTTTAAAAGAATTGAAATTCCAAAAGCGCCTCCAGGGTCACCCATTGGATCAGATTATCAATGCTCTCAAGTTGATGTTCATTAGTCTAGTTTTCAGTAAGCACCCAATCAATTATTCCCGAAAATCCTCGAAGATATACGATGACTTTATTTACGGTTCGATGATTTTTAATTTCTGTTTCTACAAGATTGGAATTGATTTGGTAATTATAGATTAACGTGTCGCTCTCACCCATTACCGAAATATAAGATGAATCACCAGCGGTAAAATCAGAAATAACCAATGTTGAGATCAATTGTTTGTTATTTTCTAAAGAAATAGTGGTCTGAAATACCTTTTCATATTCAAAATTGTCTGCACGTAGAGAAAATGAAAATACATCGTTTTTATTAATAACCGCTGGAAGGTTTTCTACTAAACCATGACTGGGTTCTGCTGGTCCAACGCAACCATTTAATACTATAAAAAAAACAAAAATAATTAGGGGTTTCAATCTAAAATATCCTTTTTTTGAGAGTCTTGGCCTAACTGCAAATCAATTATTTTATCCATAGGTTTTTCGAGAGCTCGAAATCTTGGGCCTTTCAATTCATCATAGTGATTAGTTAAAGCCCCAATTGATTTACCCATTGCATTTATCTTTTCTGTGAATTGTTCCCATTGCTTTCTAAAAACTCCTACCAACTCTTGCATCTCACCAGCTTTTTGCTCCATGGCAAAATTAGAGACGGCCTGCCTAATAAGAGAAAGCACAGCGTATAGGGTCACCGGTGAGCATAGAAGTACTTTTTTTGAAAGCGAGAAATCAATTAATTCTTTGTCTTCTTGGTTTAAAAAAGCATAAAGGCTTTCATTGGGGATGAACATTAAAACATAATCTACTGTACCATTTGCAGGGTCAATGTAGGAGCGTTTTTCTATAGTTTTGATATGATTTCTAACATCTTTAATGAAAGCAATCTTCTCTCGTGCTTTGTCGTTCTCGCTATCTGAATTGATATAATTTTCGTAGTGCACTAAAGGAAATTTTACATCCATATTAATAAATTTATCATTTGGAAGCTTAAAAGTAAAATCGGGCCTACCCTCAGCAATTTGTTGTTGTTTTTCAAAGTTTATACCTTCAACCAGACCCATAAAACTTAAAATATCTTCTACCATGCGCTCACCCCATTGGCCTCTTTCTTGTGAACTAGAAAGAATGCGAGAAAGCTTTTGAGTAGAATCTGCGAGATCTCCTATTCCCTTTTGAGAGCTCTTAACATGTCCTGTAAGCTCATTGGTAGATTTATCTAAACCCTCAAGTTTTGATTTCATTTCAACGATAGATTGATCAATCAATTCCTTCTTTTGATTAAGCTGGTTATCAGAAGATTTGAGAAGTTCAGAAAATTTATTTTCAGCTAATTTCAAAAAGCTATCAAGATTTTGGTCAAGTGCCTGTTTGGATAAATCACCAAATTCTGCTTTAATATTGTCATGATCTTGCTTTTGAGCAGTAGTTAATCTTTGACTTAGCACCCAAAAAAGACCAGCGCCAAAAACACTTCCTGCAACGAAAATTAAGATCGGAATGATATCCATTAGATTTTAAGAAGGTCAATAACTAAACGAATAACCTCCCCAGTTGCAGAGCCTGGATTTTGATAGGTTAATTTTTTATCACCCCATGCTGAACCAGCTATATCAAAATGACACCAAGAAACACCCTCATCAACAAAAGATTTTAAAAAAGCACCACCAGCAATTGTGCCAGCTTGTCCACCAGCTCCTAAGTTTTTCACATCTGCGATTTTTGATTTTACTTGGTCCAGATATTCATCCCACAATGGAAATTCCCAAACTTTTTCACCTGTCATGCATGAAGATTGTTTTATGTCCGCTATTAGGCTTGGATCGGTTCCCATGATACCGGTAGCTACATGTCCTAGTGCAACCACAACTGCTCCAGTAAGCGTTGCAAAATCTAAAATATATTCTGGATCATAATTCTTACATGCATAGGACAAAGCATCGGCAAGTATTAACCTGCCTTCAGCATCCGTGTTTAGAACTTCAATTGTTTTTTTATTATAGGCCGTTAAAATATCGCCGGGTCTGTAAGCTTTATCACCACTCATATTTTCCGTTGAGGGTATTATTCCTACAACATTAATTTTTGGCTTTAAAATGGAAATAGCACGCATCACTCCAAGAACAACACCAGAACCACACATATCAAATTTCATCTCATCCATTTTGGCCGCTGGTTTAATTGAGATTCCTCCGCTATCAAACGTCAGACCTTTTCCAACAAGAATTTTAGGTTTTTCACTCTTAGGTCCTTTAAAATACTCCATTATTATAAATTTTGGTGGCTCCTCCGTTCCTGAAGCAACGCCTGCAAGAGCACCCATTCCCATCTCTGTGAATTCTTTTCTGTCAAAAACGGTAACTTTTACATCAGAGGCTTTAGAAATGTTCTCTGCATTTTTCGCCAAATGTGTTGGGGTTGCTATATTACCTGGTCTATTCTCGAGGTTTCTAGCAAAACACACAGAACTTGCTATAACAGCTCCCTTATTTACCGCTTTCTCTACCCCACCAAAAATTGATGCACTACTCATTTCAAATGCTTCGTCATTGTTAGATTTAAATTCCTCAAACTGGTAGCTTCCAAGTACCAAGCCCTCCGCAGCTGCTTGTGACATTAATTTATCCTTAGCTTCAATTGGCATCATAAATGTGACGGACTCAATTTTGTCAGAGATGCAGGCTTTTGCCACTCCAGCACTAGCAGCTCTAAGAATCTCAGGAGTTAGTTGACTTTTTTTACCTAATCCAAACACATAAGCAACGCTACCTTTCTTTCCTACAATTCTTGTTACTTCGCCAAGCTTACCCTTAATTATTCCAGCTGAAAGGTTGTGTGAAATAGCTCTACCCAATAATCTATTGACACCTTGTAGCTGTCTATTGAGTTTTAAATCATCGTAGATACCCAAAGAGAGTGATTTATCCAATGATTTTTGCCAATTATCATTAATATTATGAACTTTTAAAAGATTTGACATTTTTTTCCTTAAAATTAAAATTATTTACTTAATAAACGTATTTTAAATTAGTATTTTATTGAATATAATCAAATATTCTTATAGATAATTAACTTTAAAGAAAGAAATAAATGATAAATAAAAAAATTAATTTTAAAGAAAAATTCAGCAAAATATCAGAGCATTGGTCTCCAAAGATAATTGCCGAAATGAATGATTATCAATTCAAGCTAGCTAAAGTTAAAAATAAATTTATTTGGCACAAACACGATGACACTGATGAGACTTTCGTTGTCATAAATGGGCACCTTACTATTGAATTTAGGGACTCAAAGGTTCATTTAAAACCTGGCGAGATGATTGTAGTGCCAATGGGCACAGAACATAGACCAATAGCAAGTGAAGAATGCGAAATTATGTTAATTGAACCTAGGGGTGTTATCAATACTGGTGATAAAAAGAACGCTTACACCCAAAACAGCGAGGTATGGATCTAACTTATTCTTTCCTTAACCAAGCTTTTCACAACAGCTGGATCTGCAAGAGTCGAAATATCCCCTAATTCTTTTAAGTCGTTTTCTGCAATTTTTCTCAAAATCCTACGCATTATCTTTCCAGATCTTGTTTTTGGTAATCCCTTCGTATATTGAATCTTGTCTGGTTTAGCGTGGGGACCAATTTCTTTTGTAACGGAATCTTTAATCTTGATATTTAACTCTTTATCGGGATTCAAACCTGTCATAAGTGTTACATAGGCATATATTCCTTGACCTTTTATCTCATGTTCGAAACCCACTACCGCTGCCTCAGCAACCCCTTTAGTTTTTCCAATAGCACCCTCTACCTCAGCGGTTCCGATTCTATGCCCTGACACATTCAACACATCGTCAACTCTTCCTGTAATCCAATAATAACCATCTTCATCTCTTTGAGCACCGTCTCCAGTGAAATAATATCCATTAAATTGAGAAAAATAGGTATCTTTAAATCGCTCATGATCACCATAAACCGTTCGCATTTGACCTGGCCAGGATTTTTTTATTGCAAGCAAACCGCTAACCTCGTTGCCTAAAATCTCTGTGCCATCATCTGTTAGCAATACTGGCTCTATACCAAAAAATGGTAATGTAGCTGATCCAGGTTTTGTTGGTGTTGCACCCGGTAAGGGTGAAATCATAATGCCACCTGTTTCAGTTTGCCACCAGGTATCAACTATTGGGCACTTACTTCTTCCAATTTTGTTAAAGTACCATTTCCACTCTGGTTCTTTTATGGGCTCTCCAACAGTTCCTAGCACTCTTAGTGAACTTCGACTGCTGTCTTCAAGCCATTTATTACCCTCTTTCATTAATGCTCTTAAAGCAGTTGGTGCCGTATAAAAAAGGGTTACCTTATATTTGTCAACAACGCTCCAAAATCTTCCAAAATCTGGATAATTAGGCACACCCTCAAACATAACCGAAGATGCACAATTTGACAGTGGGCCATAAACAATATAAGAGTGACCTGTGATCCAACCTATGTCAGCAGTACACCAATACACATCTTCTTTTTTGTAATCAAAAATTGTTTCAAAGGTATAATTTGCGTAAAGCAAATATCCTCCGGTGGTGTGGAGCACGCCTTTTGGCTTGCCTGTCGAACCTGAAGTATAAAGAATGAATAAAGGGTCCTCAGAGTCCATTGGCTCAGGCTCACAGAATAAATCTACACCATTCATTTCATCATTCCACCAAAGATCTCTTCCGGGTTTCATTTTTACTTCATTTCCTGTTCTTTTTACCGTAATTATGTTTCTAATTGATGGGGTATCTTTTACGGCTTGATCAGCATTTGATTTCATTGGAATGCTGTTTTTTAAACCTCTAATACCTGTGTCTTGAGTGATCAAGATTTTGCACTGAGAATCATTGATTCGATCTCTAAGAGCGTCCGAACTAAAAGCTCCAAAAACCACGGAGTGAACGGCTCCTATCCTGGCACAAGCCAACATGGCGATAGGTAGCTCTGGTATCATTTGCATATACAAGCAGACCCGATCACCCTTAGTGATTTTATTTTTTTTGAGGACATTGGCAAACTTATTTACTTCACCATAAAGCTGCTTATAGGATAATGTGATATCCTCACTAGTGTCATTACCCTCCCAATACAGCGCGATACGATCACCATTGCCATTGACTATGTGACGATCTAAACAGTTATAGCTCACGTTCAGCTTTCCATTTAAAAACCATTTTATACTTGGTTTTGTAAAATCTACATCACTTGTCTTTTTCCATTTCTTTATCCAATCAAGACGGTTGGCTATTTTTGACCAAAACTGATCGTTATTATTGATCGATAGGTCATAATCTTTTTGATATTCACTCAAAGAAGAGTAAGAAGAGTTTTTTGAAAGTACTTTCGGTGGTTTAAATGTTTTTTTAATCATGATTAGTGTCGGTTGCAAAGGTTTCTAAATATTCTACATCTTTAGTTCGGATCCATCCGTGAAAAAAGTTTGATGATTTTTTTGTATGCAAATCCAAACGCACTCTTCCATAGAGCTTATTGCCAGCAGATCTGGATATAACTATATGATCATCCTTGCTGAGCATAAATAGTATTTCGGAGCCATTTTCAGGTCCCTTTCTAAATGGAGTTAGATCTGACCTAACACGAAAAAGGGATTCACCAATCATTAAGCTCATTGAATTTAATGCAAGGGTTATACTAGACACTCCCTGGCTAACTTCAATGCTCCCTCTCCAAAGGGGATATCTGCCATCGGTATCAATCAATGCATAAAGAGGTATTTCTCTATTCCTGTCAATGGGAATTCGTAATCTACCATAGCCAGATGAATCCAGTACTGTCTGATACAATACTTTTCCCAATTGAAAAATTTTTATAGTTGGCTTTAACACTGGAGAGCCGGTTTGTCCATCAACAACGCTTAATTTTACTATATCACTTTTTTTCTTAACATCAAAAATTCCTAAATCAATTACATCAGACTGTTTGGAGAATAATTTATAGCTTTTTTCAAAACTACCACCAACAGGCTCCAGGCTTGCAATATTAGCAAGGCTATCAGCATCAAGAATGTTCTCTGGAAGCACAACTTGAAGTGAATCACCCGGGAAAAACATCCTGGAAATATATACCTCAGATGGCCTGTGCCTAGGAAAAACTGAAAATCGATAAGCGGTTGGATTTAAATTACCTGATCTTACTTCCGCAGAAATTATAATCACATCAGACTCTATTTTTTTTAAAGATTGCAAGCCAACCTTTAATGAGTCCTCTTGCTGGGCAAAACAAAACAAAAGGCTTGAGAAAATTATTAAAGTATTTTTAAATGCTCTTACCATGAGGGTGTTTGATATAAATTCCTGAGTTGCTTTTTTTGACAGAAACCATCACCAAAGAGGCAATACATGCCAATCGGGGCTCAGACTTACTACCCTCCGCAAATGCCTTAACCTCGATATGCATCGATGTTGTACCTGACGACACTATTTTTGCTGTGAAATTTACCCAATCACCAAGGTAGACAGGCTCTTTGAAATCCACCTGCTCAATAGTTCGGGTCACAGCGCCGTCAGCCTCAGATCCTTTCAAAAAACGATGAGCAACTTTTGCCGCTGCCAAATCAATCCAAGCAATCATTTGACCTCCAAACAGTGTGCCTACAACATTAATATGATCAGGCATAACAAATTGAGAATACTTCGCTAATAATTGAGCCATTTATACTTCCATTTCTTCCTAAAATATTTAAACGACATGCTTCTATAGTTTAATTTAGTTAGACTTTATTCTTAAAATAAACAAGCTATGTGCATGATATCTAAAATAAAAGTATATCTTATTCAGGTTTCGGTCAAACTCAATAATTTTGCTTAGTTTGCGCAACTCTTTCGCCCTCTTCAACGTCAACCATCATAAGAAAATACCCTCCAAGTACGAATAATAAAATAATTGCCAATATTCCAAATCTAGGATTTCCAGTTGCCATCGCAACATAACCCATCAATGGAGGTCCGATAATAGTGGCAAACTTTCCAAACATATTATAAAATCCAAAAAACTCAGCTGAATTATGAGACGGTATAATTCTTGAATACAATGATCGGCTGAGAGCTTGAATTCCTCCTTGAAAACATCCAATTAAGGTTGCAATGATATAGAAATGCCATTCCTTAGAAACAAGGGAACCGATGACAGCTATACAAATATACCCCCCTATTGCAATTAATATTGCCTGCTTAATACCAATCTGCTTTGCGAACCAATTGTAAATTAAAGTTGCGGGAAATGCAATGAACTGAACCATCAGTAGCAAAGTAATGAGCGTTGAAGTTGTAAAACCAAGGCTGGTTCCATAATCAACCGACATCCTTATGATTGTATCAACTCCATCAATATAAAGCCAATATGCTATAAGGAAAGTTGTGACTACTTTAAGCTCCCGTATTCTTTTTAATGTTGACAGCAATTGAATCCATCCCGCAGAAATTGACTTAATTATTCCAATATCATTTACAGGTGCTTTTTCCTTAACAAAAATTAAAATTGGAAGCGTAAAGATTGCCCACCAGACTGCAACAGTTAAAAATGACAACTTTATTGCGCTTGGGGCATCTGCAATTCCAAAAAATTGAGGCTTTAGGTACATGGCAACGTTTACAAGGAAGAGTATACCCCCACCTATATATCCAAGAGAATAGCCGAGCGAGGATACGAAATCTCTTTTTTGTTTTGAGGCAACACTCGGCAATAAAGAGTCATAAAATATATTTGCTGACATGAATCCAACAGAAGCAACTACATAAAATACCGCTGCTATTTTCCAATAACCTTGCCCAACCATTGACAACGCGCCAGTGCTTATAATTCCTATAAATGCAAAGAATATCAGCAATCTTTTTTTAACTGAAGCTTTATCTGCTATAGCACCCAGAAATGGAGCTAAAGAAGCTACCGCAATTGATGCTAAAGAGTTGGCTAAACCTAAATACCAAGTGCTAACAGTTACATCAGTAGCTGTTGACCAATATTGCTGAAAAAAAATGGGAAAAAACCCAGCCATAACCGTTGTTGAAAAAGTACTGTTGGCCCAATCGTATAGAGACCACGAAATTATCTGTTTTCTATCATCAAGCATAAATATTTAGGAATTTACCACGATTGAAAGTAGGAAGAAATTTGAACCCATGAAGCTACGTTTGCAAAATTATGATATGTTAATGGGTAGGGCAAAAACCAACTTGCACCTAATTCAAGCTCAAAGGGCAGTGGTCCTAGCATAATGAATGGATCCAAATTAACAAAATTAAATTTTACAAATTGCGTAGTCAGCATATTTTGACTATCAAAACCATCTCTTTTTGCCATCAACTTGCTTATAGTAGAATTTTTGGAGAAAAACTGATCTCTGCCGTTAAACTGACTATTTAACCCAGTTGAGACGAAAACTCGTTTAGGTACAAGTTCCAATTGAGTCTTGATAGATCCATTAACTTGAGGGGATTTTTTCCTTGTAACATCGCCTATTGATTGCGCAATCGAGTCAGCAGACGCATTTTCCATCCATAAAAAAGTTATTGGAGGATTTACAATATTTTTTTGAAAACTTGAAACTCCAAAAGACCAATTCATGTTGAGCAAACGCCCCCATCCTTTTCTGTAAAACTCACCAAATACCCTAACCCTCAGTTCAGTAAGGCCCTCACCAATTGGTAAATGCTTAAATTGAAGCGGAGTACTGTTGCTGTCAATACTTTTGGAATCAAATTTTTTTAAATCTTGTGCAAAGGGAAACACCATATCAAAGCCTGTATATAAAGAATATCTTTGCTTACCTCCTCTCCAAGCAGGTACGCCCCTGATAAGAAAATTTAAACCAAGGGTAATATCAGACAACCCTGAATTGTTTGTTGGTTTTGGGTAATAAAAATTTAGAAGGCTGTCTAATTTTTGAGGGAGCGGATCGTATGATATTTTCCAAGACCGCTCCTCTTGAAGGTTACTTACAATTGGAATTTCAAGCATCAATGTCGCTTTATCAGTAAAACCATATTCTAGTTTTAACAGGTTTCGTGATATTGATCTATTAAAAAACTGTTCTACCTCAAAATTTGTTGTATCAACTCGATATTTATATTTCAATCCATCAGAAATACTATTTCCTCTCCATTTTCCGACTGAATGATCTGATTTAAACGATGTACGCCAGACGTTTTGAGGAATCGTAAAATGCGTTTGAGCAAAAATAGAAGATGAAATAATTAAGAATAATGCATACAAAAAAGATTTCATGAAAATCTTAGTATATTAAAAAACGCTGTCTAAACTGATTAAACTTTATTACGTCCTTAAGCCACAGAGGTGGAAGGTAATTCGCAGGTTTTCCTTGCGCTGAGAACACTCTTAATTGACTGTGTCCATAAAGCATATCAATTCTATCAAACTCTGCCCACTTAAACTCTCTAGGATAAAGCTGGCTGGCTAAAACAATAATTGATGTAGCCGTAGCAATCGGATCGAAAACATTTGGGTTTGTAATATTTATGTCAACGCCACTACATTGCTCGTTAACATACATTGGAGCGGACGTGTCGGTTTGTTTCATACGAGGTACATAATTAACTGGGCTAATGCTTACACCAGGTAAATTTAGATTATTAAGTTTATCAGCCAAATGATATCCTGACATCCATGGCGCTCCTGCTCTCATGTAGGGCCTATCAGTACCTCTGCCATCATTTAAATTCGTTCCTTCAAGTAAGCCAAACCCTGAGTAGGATAAATTTGATTTGATTGAATGAATAGATGGATGGGGATCAATCCAGGGATGTTCAGAGTTATCTAACCAATGAGATCTCTTCCAATTTGCCATAGGAATTATAGTCAAGTTGGCTCTCTTGAGATCTTTAATCCATCCCATTTCATTTGCCATGATTGCAAGCTCGCCAATGGTCAGTCCGTGCCGTATAGGTATGATGTGATATCCTTCGAGCGATTGGAACTTTGACCGAACTACGGGACCATCAACTCGGTCACCCCTAAGTGGATTTGGCCTATCTAGTACGATTACAGGTAGGCTCCATTCACTAGCAACTTCTAAAATTTTAGTCATGGTTGCTACGTATGTCGAGAATCTTACTCCAGTATCCTGAATGTCAATAATAATTAAATCGAGATCTCTAACAGACCAAGCAGGTGGCTTCATATTTCTTCCAAAAACCTCAACAAGTCGTGCATTATGATCTGGGTCGTACTTTTCGCCATTATTCATTTTAAATCGCTTATCTTGATCAGCAAACAAGCCAAACTGTGGCGTAAAAATTACTTTTACATCAATTTTGGAATGCTTCTTCAAAAGATCCAAGATATGACTGCCTTTTTGATTGACGGCTGTTTTATTCGTAAAAATTCCAATTGATTTATCATACAGCGGTTTAAAATCCATTTGCTCCAACACATCGAGACCATAAAAAGTTGAAGAATGAAATGATAAATCTGGTATGGGCATTACGACGCTATGATTAAAAGATTGCCCAGAAACAAATGCGCAGCAGAAAAAAAGCGATTTAAAAACCTTGCGTAAATTTGGAAACTTATACTTCACTTAAACAATGATAGTTTTCAAAATTTATATTCTTTTTGGGTTCGTCCTTTGATTCCCGTAGCAACAACATAGGGTGTGGACTTAATAGTTTCAGATATATTTTCCATTGAAATCTGATTCGCTTTGTTTTTGCCAAAGATCAGAATTTCTTCCCCTATACTTGGAGTGAAATTCTCAAAGTTGACCATAAATTGATCCATGCAAATCCTTCCCGCGATCTTGAAGTATGTCCCATTCATACTAACAAATCCCTCCTTATACCATTCGCGTGGTATACCATCAGCGAAACCACATTGCACAACCCCTATGGTACAATCATCGGGGGTTTTATATACTCCTCCATAGCTAACTGGAGTATTTTTTTTCACTTTTCGAACCTCTACTAGTGGAGCGCAAAATTCCATCACTGGTTCAACAGGCAGATCTTTCGGAACCTCACTTGAGGGATATGCGCCGTACAATAACATGCCAACACGAACTTGGTCAAACTTGCTTTGATCTAAGTTTATTGATGCTCCACTATTTGAAAAATGAATGGTTTCAAATTTGATTTCTTTTTCAATTGCTGTTTCAATCACGTCATTGAATAAGGAAAATTGGTGATTTGCAAATGACAGATCGCCTTCATCTGCGGTGGCATAATGAGAATATATACCTTTGCATTCAGTCCCAAGATTTCTTTTAACTCTCTCAAATACGTTCGATGCGTCTGAAATATTAATCCCCAGTCTTGTCATGCCGGTGTCGAATTTCAAATGAAAGTTTGGAATTTTTTCATTGGACAACTTATGGGATTCAAAAATATCAATATCATCAAGGCTCGAAACATTCAAAGTAAGGTTATTTTTGAAAGCGGGTTCTAAATAATGTTGATGCGTTTTGCTAAAGATCAAAATGTCTGATTTTATCCCATTATCTCGAAGCTCTAAAGCTTCTAAAAAGGAAAAAACAGCAAACGAATCGCAGCCATGATCTTCTAAAGCACGGGCGCACTCAACAGAGCCGTGACCATAAGCATCAGCTTTAACTACTGCCATTAAACGCTTTTGACCTAAGTGAGTCTTTAGAAGATCAAAATTTGACAACAAACGATCAATATGGATAATTGCTTTAGGCCCCACCATTCAGATATTTTCTTTTAAGATGTTTTTTGAGATTGGAAAAATTTGGAAAAATTTTAGTAGAACATGCCATGATCCATCCACTGAGATCTTTGGAAGAAAGCATATTGACCAAATAAACTGGTTTTTGTTCCATGAAGGCTAACGTAATCTCAGCATGAGTTCCAGCTCCTTTCATCACGTTTTGATCCCAAAGGCAAATAAGATAATCAGCTTTGTTCATAACAATATTGATATCATTCAAAACACACAACCTAATAAAATCAGCGTATTTTTCTGGTTTGTTGGTTTTCCAATCACGGTAATCATAAGCATTATTCTCAGCAACAATTTTTGCGGATTCAACAACAGGGTCAATTGAAGTGTGACCAAGCTCGCTTTCAAGCCAAGTTGTTAAATTTTTTCGCCATTCAGCACCCTCATTCTCGGCAAATTCCATGGCGCCTGATAAGTAAACTATCATTGTTTTAATTTTCTCTTAAGTAAAAATCCATTGATGGCAAACCAAAAGAAGGAGATCACGATTGAAATTATAATCCATAGAGATTGGTAATCACCAAAGAATATTAGCATTCTAATATCAAAAACTAGCATTGTTAATGGATTGTTAATAATTATTGTGTTTAAAAATGAGGAAGACATATCCTTATCAACCAAAAAGGCGGTTGCAGCTGAAACAAAGAAAAGAAATGTGGTTGAAAGAAAAAGGAAAATGAATACTCGTTGGATCAAGATGGTAAGCATTATCATTATATTTGCTAAGAGTATAAGAAATATTATTAAATAACCTATGAAGGATAAAAAATGAATGAACGAGATAAATTGAGGCAACAACACTAAAAGAGCCAAAGAAGAAATGAACCCATATAAAACACATTCAAATACAGAGCTAACAACAATACTAAGCACTATTTTAAATTTGCTGTTGGGTGAAATTGCAAGAGTCTTAAGGAATTGAACGTTGGCTTGATGATCGAAAAGATCTCTGTAGATTATTATAAAAAGTATGATTGATGAAAAGGTAAAAATAGTGTTTGAAAACAACCAGGTCTGAAATGGTATTCCATTTGGTGAAAATGAATATATCTCTTGGAGAATTGCACTCAAGAAAAAATGTAAGCCAATTGAAACTGCAATCACAACCGCCAGCGTAACAAAGAAACGATTTCGTAAAAGCCAATATCTTCGCAAAATTAGCGCCTTAATCAATGAATACCATCCTTTGCATATTTTGCATCCATCAAATCTTGAAGACCTAATTTTTTTATTCTTATATCCTTCATTGTTGATGATGCTGCTACGCTAAGAACTTCAAAAAAAACTTTCCTCTCTCTACCATAAAAGTGCAAGCTATGTCCAACTCTTGAGGGATTTTTAACGTGAGGAATTTTAGAAAGTTTTTCAAAGAGTTCTTCAGAAAGAGAATCAAACTCAATTTGAAATTGATGAAATTCAAAAGTACTACCAAGAAGACGATCAAGACTACCATCTAGAGCAATTCTTCCGTTTTCTAATACTAAAATTCTGTCATGCGCACTCTCAACCTCCTGGAGCGATTGACTGACATAAACTATCGTTTTGGACCCCTTCAGCCTTAAGAGAAGGTCCCAGGTATATCTGTACGATTCAGCATCCATGAATGCAGTCGGGTCGTCTAAAATTAAAATTTCAGGATCATGAACTAAAGACTTAACTATCATTCCCATTCGAACAATTCCAGGAGAAATATCTTTTACCATTTTGTTCAGATACGGAACAATGTGAAGGTCTCTGGCATATTGAACCATGCGAGTGTTGATTGTTTCAAGGCTTTTAGAGTAGAGTAAACCAGAAAACCTTATATTCTGCTCGAGAGTTAACCATGGATCTAAGTCAAGCTCATGAGGTATGTAGCCAATTTTTGATACAACTTCAGACCGGCGTGTTTTTGAATCGACTCCATTGATAAATACCTGTCCGTATTCCTGGTATTCAGCCGAAGAAATAACTTTTAGTAAAATGGATTTTCCAGCTTCATTGTCTCCAATAATTGCAACAAGAGATCCTTTCTCGATTCCAAAATTCAAACCCGCTAAAATTGTTTTGTCATGAATTAACTTTCCTACTTTTTTAAGTGTGATGCTGGCTTCCATTAATGAGCCTCATACCATGATTGACCATGACCACTATCAACTTCAATTGGAACGGATAACGACATTGCGTTTATCATTTTGTCTAGAACTATGTCCTTAAGTTCATTCAGTTCATCCTTGGGGCTCTCAAATACTAGCTCATCATGAATCTGAAGAAGCATATTTGATTCCATTTTCTTTTCAATAATTGATTCATGAATAGATGTCATAGCTAATTTTATCATTTCAGCACTTGTTCCTTGAATAGGCATGTTTATAGCCATTCGCTTAGCAGCTTCCCTGTGCAAATGATTGCTGCTATCAATATCCCACACCGGTCTTTTCCTTCCAAGTAATGTAGTTACAAAGCGATTTTCTTTTGCAAAGTCCATCATCGAGTCAACATAATTTTTTATTCCCGCGTATGTTGCAAAATACGCTTCGATTAGAGACTTTGCCTCTTTTTGGGGTATTCCTAGCTCTTGGCTCATTCGAAATGGACCCGCACCATACAATAAACCAAAATTAACAATTTTGGCAGTTCTTCTCATTGATGGCTCAACCTCATCAATGGAAACATTAAAAACGCTAGCAGCGGTTGTTGCATGTATATCCACACCCTTATTAAATGCATCAACTAGCGCTTCATCCTGACTTAAGTGAGCCATAATTCTTAATTCAATTTGTGAATAATCCGCTGAGAAAATCAGCCAATTTGGATCGCTCGACCTAAATGCTTTTCTTATTTCACGACCTTCTTGAGTTTTAATTGGAATATTTTGAAAATTAGGATTACTGGATGAAAGACGGCCAGTTGCGGTCATTGCTTGGTTAAACGTTGAATGAATACGACCGCTAGACTGATTTATTAGCTCTGGCAGTGCGTCAATGTAAGTGTTTTTTAATTTATTCAATTTCCTAAACTCTAAAACCATCTCAGGTAAAATATGCTTACCTTTTAGCTGCTCTAACACGTCTTCAGCCGTTGATCTTTTCTTGATTTCTGGTAAACCTTTCACATCAAAAAGTATCTTTGCTAATTGCTGCGTAGAATTAACATTAAATTCAAATCCCGATTCATTGTAAATACCCTTTGTGAGTGAATCTATTTTTTTACCAAAATCACTAGACATTTCATTTAAAAGCTGCTTATCAACATACATTCCTTTGAATTCCATCTCTAAAAGCACAGGGATAAGAGGAAGCTCAACTTCATTAAAAAATGACAACAATTTTTCATCCTCAAGTTTCTTTTCAAAGATTAGTGTAAGCTGTAAAGCTATATCAGCGTCCTCCGCAGCATAGAAAGATGCTTTATCAAGCTCTACTTCTGCCATTGTGATTTGATTTCGCCCAGTGCCAATGAGGTCGGTAATTGGTATCATTGCGTAATCGAGATATTCTTTGCTTAAATTATCAAGCTTGATACTTCTGAGTTCGGGCTTGAGAAGATGAGCTGCGATCATGGTATCAAATTTTAAACCCCTTACTCTTACTCCGAGTCTCATAAGTATTAGAGCATCAAACTTAACATTTTGACCAGTTTTGGGAATCGAAGAATCTTCCATAATAGGTTTTATTATTTCAATGACCTTGGATTGGTAATCATCTGGATTGGGTATTTTTGATTCTGGATATCTTATTGGAATATAAACACCTGAATTTTTTGACATTGAGAATGAGAAACCCACAACGTCACATGACATAGGATCCAAAGAGGTGGTTTCAATGTCAAAAGAAAGCCAACAATCTTCATCGACATCTTTAACAAAAGCAGTAATTTCATTTTCATCCATTAAATTTGAGTAATTTTTTTTCGGTCTGTCTTTTTTTGGAGCGGAAGATGCCTTTACTCCTAGGATTTGTTTTGTCAGGGATTCAAATTCAAGCTCTTGAAAAATTTCCGCCAAAGATTCTTTTTTTATATTGTTTGTGTTCAAATCAGATAGGTTAATCTTTAGATCCATTTGGGTTTCAATCGTAACAAGCTCTTTACTTAAGATAGCGTTTTCTTTAGAATTAAGCAGACCCTCTCTAGCTCTTTTATTTTTTACGTTGTTAGCATTTTCTAAAGATGCTTCTAAAGATCCATATTCTTGAATCAATTTTACCGCAGTTTTTTCTCCAACACCCATCACCCCAGGAACGTTGTCTGATGAATCACCCATAAGGCCTAAAAGGTCAATAATTTTTTCAGGAGGAACTCCCCATTTATCCTCCACGCCTTGCTTGTCGTAAATTTTTATATCTGCTTGACGTCCCGAAGGAGCGTATAAAAATATTTTATCGTTGATTAGTTGCATAAAATCTTTATCTCCACTCACGATATAAACATCAAGGCCTTTTTTAGATGCTTGAGTTGCAAGCGTTCCAATGATATCGTCCGCTTCAAATCCAGGCTCTTCAAGGAGTGGAATATCCATGGAGTCTAAAATATTCCAAAGAAAGGGAAGTTGTTCAATCATTTCTTCAGGCATTTTTTCTCTTGTTGCTTTGTATTCAGGATATCTTTCATGACGAAAAGTTTTTTGAGGAGAATCAAAAGCGGCAATCATAAGATCCGGCTTTTCGTTGTTAATCAATTTCATGATTTGATTAACAAAGCCAAAAAGCGCTGAGGTATGCATGCCCTTGCTATTAATTAGCGGATTACGTATCATGGCAAAATGAGCACGATACAACATTGCATACCCATCAATCAAATACAAACGTTTATTTTCTTTATTATTGTGTGGCATGAGGTTACAAAGTTAAAAGAAATTACTAATTAATAATCTCAAATTATTTAAAATGAAAATAGCAATTCTCTCCGTAGGAAAACTAAAAAATAAGAACATATCAATCATGTGCAATGATTTCAAACATCGCATTTCGTTCTTTTGTAATGTTGAAGAGATTATCATCAAAGACACTGACAATAAAACGGAAAATCAAAAAATTGTAAACTATCTTCAAAAAGATTCGAGTTTTAAAATTGCATTAAGTGAAGAGGGTAAAAAATTAAGCTCAGTTGAGTTTTCTCGTATTTTCTTAAAAAATAAACATCAAAAACTCACTTTTATCATTGGAGGGCCAGAGGGCCTAACGCCAGAGTCAAAAAAGAAATCTAATCAGATTTTGTCGCTTTCTTCGATGACCTACACCCATGAAATGGCAAAGATGATTCTTTTAGAACAGATATATCGAGCAACAACAATTTTACAAAACAAAAAATATCACAAATAGCTAAAAATCGTAAGAAATTCTTAAAAATAGATTGCGCGTAGCACCTGGCCAATAGAATGCATTGTAACCATTGTATTCGTAACTATAGCCATATGTTGAATAAAGCTTATTCAAGACATTTTTAATTTGAAGCGAAAGATTAATACGATCCAAAGAAAGATGAGCAGCAACATCCAAAAGGTTGAAGCTGTTAATATATCCCTCTTCCTCATTTGAATTATCAATGTACATGCCGCCCACGCGTCGCAAATGAGAATAGATCTTTAGTTTATCATTCACTTCATGTTGAAGCGTTAGGTTAAAAAGGCTAGAGGGAGTATTCGGTAAAAATTTTCCATTGTTAAATACGTTCATTTGAATCGCTCCGTTTACACCCAAAGTGGTTTTATTGTTTAAGTGTAGAAAAGATTCGTACTCAAATCCAGTGTGTGTGGTTGAATCAGCAGCATAATAACTATATTCTCCCTCTTGCTGTAGATTGATATTTTTTAACTGTTCGTTTAAATATAAAATTCTGTATCCATTTATTTTTGCAAAACCATTTGAAAAGGAAAAATTCATTCCAAGTTCGAGATTTGTTATTACTTCACTTGCAGCCATTATCGGCTGGCTAAACATATCGTCAGCTGTAATTATTTGATTGTCTGCTGGTTCCTTTTGAGCTTTTCCAATGCTTGCAAACCAGCTTAGAGAATCAGTGAGGTCCCAAGATAGTCCTAATCTTGGATTGAAAAAATTCCAAGGGGCGGACAATTGATGCCCAAAGGCATGACCAATTTTGTCTTGATTTAAATCCCAATCTATGTCTTGATTTTGAAGCTCAATCGCTACTGTAAATGGTTGCTCAACCGGTGACCACAGTAGCCTTAGAAACCCAGTGAAAATTTGTTTTTTACCTAAATAACGGTAATAACGATACCAGCTATCGTTAAACATTGAACTCAAGTTCGGATCTGAAAAATTGGTTGCCTCACCATAGTGATCTCCAGTGTATTTTCTAAACTCACCACCAAAATCAGCGCGAAAACTATTGTTCATGTAGGTTAACATAGGCACTATTCCATAATAATTATTATCAATCCATTTTCGTCTTAGAAGATCGGTTGATTGAACTTGCTCTTCTGCGTCCGTGAAAACGTTGTTAATATCTAAATTGTAAGAATAAAAATCTTGATCTTGTTTGAAAACCTCATAGTAACCTTTACCCATTACCAAATAACTGACGTTTCTAAAGCTTAGGTTGTTGTTCAATGTCATCGTTGAATTCAAGGAATATATTTGCTGAAGGAAATCATCTGTGTAGGCTTTGTAGCCCATCCTTCTTTTTTCGTTATCTTCAATATCCTCTTTAGAAATTCCATCCCATGTTAATTGAGTATTTTCATATCCAATAATTGCTCTTAACTGATTTTTAACAATGTCACCTCTGTGCTCAAAACCAATAAACGCACTACGTTGCATAGATCCGTGTTCTTTTCTGTAGCCATCAGAATCAATTGCTGAGGATCTAAAGGCAAAACTGGTCTTTTCTCCAAAGTCTTTACCAGAAAGATATTTGAATCTATATTGCTTCGTATTCCAATTTCCCCTACCATGCATAACTTGAATTTTCCTTGAGACGCTTCTGATTTGGGTGGTTGCATTAATTGAACCGCCAAATGATGAGGAACCGTAAAGATTTGTTCCTATTCCCCGCTGAATTTGAATGTCTTCAACGTCAGATAATAAGTCACCATGATCAACCCAATAAACCTGATGGCTTTCGTTATCATTCAAAGGAACACCATCAATCATTACAGCTATTCTGCTTTGGTCAAATCCGCGTATGGTAGCATATGAATACCCAGTCCCATTTCCGCTCTCACTGTATGCCCACACACCTGGCTCTGATGCAAGAACCATTGGAATATCTTGCGCAGTATATTTTAGCTCAATTTCATCTTTAGTGAGACTTGAGAAAGATACAGGTGATACACCCGAAATAGCTTTGTAGGCGCTTATTTCAACTGGGTCACCAATCAAAGCTGATGGAAGCATGAGAACAACCATATTCTTCATTGCTGGTAAGGTAACAGAAGTATAACCGATATGTGAAAAGGTTAAAGAGTCAATTTTTTTGTCATCAAAAATAAATTTTCCATTATCATCAGATATTGTACCACCTTTTTTATAAGTAATGTTTACGTTTGGCAACGGGTTTTCAGTTAATCCATTCAAAACTGTACCATTTGCGCTGAAATTCTGCGCAAAAAGAATGGAGTTAATTGATAAGTAAAGAGTAATGCAAAATATTAGTTTTTTCATTTGATTTTCCTACGCTGGAATTATCCAGATCAGGTATAAGGGTTTAATCTCAGCCATTATCACCTGGTTTAATAATAGCACCCCAATTAGGTTATAATTTACAGATAAATAAAAAAATCTTCAAAAAAAATATAATTTCATTTGTAGTTTATTTATTGAAAAATAAGCTCTACCTAAAATGTAAGGAATTCAAATGTCTAACAATCAAAGTAATGAAATAACGGTAAAGGCGCTTTTTTTAGGCGTCATACTATCAATGATACTGGCTGGTGCAAATGCTTACCTTGGTCTGTTTGCAGGAATGACGGTATCTGCTTCTATTCCCGCTGCCGTAATTTCAATGGGAGTACTCTCACTTTTTAGAAATTCCAATATTAGAGAAAACAACATTGTACAGACAGCTGCATCTGCAGGTGAATCGCTAGCAGCTGGTGTCATTTTTACCATCCCCGCATTAGTACTTTTGGGTTACTGGGAAACCTTTGACTATTTTGAAGTTGCAAAAATTGCAGCAATTGGGGGTGTAATAGGCGTATTGTTTACCGTTCCATTGAGAAGAGCTTTAATAATTAATGCTAAGCTTAAATATCCTGAAGGTATCGCTACTGCTGCTGTTTTAAAAGCTGGAGACGACGCCAAGCAGAATCAATCAAATGAAGCTGGGGGTGGTCTGGGCACAATCGCACTTACTTCGCTGACTGGGGGCTTAATGAAATTACTTCAGCAAGGGTTTGGAATGTGGCAAGTTGAAGCTGCAGGAGCTCGAGCCGTTGGGGGTTCAATATTTGGTATTGGAACAGATTTATCACCTGCTTTAATCTCCGTTGGCTACATTGTTGGAAGAAATATTGGCATCCTAGTTGTAGGAGGCGGCCTTATTTCATGGGCTTTCGCTATACCCATTTACTCAGCTGTGGTTGGCTTCGAAGGTGATCCATTAGATGCTGCATTTAATATTTGGACTACAAAAATTAGATATTTGGGTGTTGGTGCTATGGTTGTAGGTGGCGTTTGGTCTTTAATTAAACTCTTCAAACCGTTAATTGAGGGAATCAAAGCCAGTCTTAAAGCTTTAAAAGATAATAATTCAGAAAAGGATATCCCTCTTGAAGAAAAGGATATGCCAATCAATTATGTTGGAATAGCTCTTGCTGCTTTATTGATACCTGTATTTTTACTTTACATTGGAATAGTTGATTCTGTTATCATAGCAGCTCTGTTAACTGTGGTTATGATGATTTTTGGTTTTCTTTTTTCAGCGGTAGCAGCATACATGGCCGGTGTAGTTGGATCTTCAAACAATCCTATTTCAGGTGTAACAATTGCAACCATTCTTTTCACATCAATTTTACTTCTTGCTCTTTTAGGTACTGGGTCGGGTGTTGGAGCAGCTAGCGCAATAATGGTTGGAGCTGTAGTATGTTGTGCTGCTGCGATTGGTGGCGATAATCTACAAGATCTTAAAGCAGGTCAAATAGTTGGAGCTACTCCGTGGAAACAGCAGGTGATGCAAATTGTAGGGACCCTTTCTTCTGCAATTGTTCTGGGTCTCGTTTTAGATATTTTGCACACAGCATATACGATAGGATCCCCAACTTTATCGGCTCCTCAAGCAACACTAATGAAATCTGTCGCTGATGGAGTTTTTAATGGTAATCTGCCCTGGACATTTGTTTATATAGGTGGCGCAATAGCTGTAATCCTTATCTTGATTGATTTAAGACAAGAAAAAATTGGTTCAGATTTTAGAGTTCCTGTCTTAGCTGTTGCGGTTGGTATTTATCTACCAATTACGCTGACTGTGCCTATTTTTATTGGAGGGATGGTAAATCATTTTGGAAAAACATCAGGTGCTGGTGAAGCAGAAGAGAAAAAAGGATTATTAATGTCTTCTGGTTTTATAACTGGTGAAGCTTTGATGGGTATCCTTGTTGCCGTTCCAATATTTTTGTCTGGAAATAAAAATTGGTGGCCTCAACTTGGTGAATTTAATTGGCTAGGGATAGTGCTTTTTGTTGGAATGATTGGATGGCTTTACAAATCTGTTTCAAAAAAATAATTAATTAAATATCCCTTTTAATGAAAAAAACTATAATCATATTTGTAGTATTAACGAAAA
>CEPA01030377.1_pt1 | contig 25011 bp, 23 predicted proteins | sample 356241 | NCBI WGS metagenome assembly CEPA01 (sample SAMEA2620542, study PRJEB7988) | marine metagenome | biome: marine biome (ENVO:00000447); feature: surface water layer (ENVO:00002042); material: "saline water (ENVO:00002010), including plankton (ENVO:xxxxxxxx)" | depth 5 m
AAAATATTACTAGAAAACCTAAAAAATACGATTGTAATATCAGAGAATAGAATCAAAAATATTTTGCAATCAAACAGCAAAGTTTCAGTAAGCAAAAGAATATTAGTAAAGAAAGATTTATCAATCAATGAAATATTTGAAATCGAGACCAATTTTTCTAATAATCAAAATCTAGAATTAATGAATGATTATTTAAGAGTTTATCCATATAAGGAAGTTGGTTCACACTTTATAGGACATTTAACTTCAGATGATAAAAAAGATAAAATTTATGGCTCTCTTTTTTGGAATAGAAAGGGTGCAATAGGAATTGAAAGTGATAAAAACTCGGTACTTTCTGGTGTTGAAGGTTCTAAGTTCTTCTTTGTTAATAGTCTTGGTAATGAAGTAAATGTTATAGATGAAAAACTAACCCCAACTTATCCACAGAAAGGCCAAGATGTTCATACAACAATTGATATAGAATTACAAAAATTAATATATGAATCAATGGAATCATTTAATGGCGGAGTTCTTGTAACTTCTATTGAAACAGGTGAGGTACTTGCAATAGTAAGTAAGCCAGGCTTTGATCCCAACCTGTTTTCAAAACCCATATCTAAAAATCAATGGAAAAAACTTAAAAATTCAAAAGATAACCTTTTTTTGAATAGGGTTTTTTATGTAACTAATCCACCTGGATCTATAATTAAAATAATTACTGGATTGGCTGGATTAGAAGAAAAAAAGGTAACAAAAGACACTAAGTTTTATTGCCCTGGATATACAAAAGTTGGTAACAAAAGATTTAGATGTTGGCTCAAGGGAGGCCATGGGAATGTAAATTTATCTAAAGCTTTAACAACATCATGTGATGTCTATTTTTATAAATTGGGTCTTTTGTTAGGTATTGATAAATATTCAAACTGGTTAGATAAATTCGGAGTAGGTAAAAATATATCTGGTTTACCTTATATTCAAAAAAAAGGAACCATTCCAAATAGAAGATTTATTGAAAAAAGTTTAAATGGTAATTTCTATAATGGTGATATGGCTAATGTTTCTATTGGGCAAGGCTATATAACTTTAAATGTTCTTCAGGCTCACAAGATAATCAGCTTAATAGCCAACAAAGGGAAATTTACAGGATTTAATATTTATAAGAATGTTAAAAATAATGAAATTGATGAAATTAAATTTAATCAAGAAAACTTAATTATTATTGAGCAAGGACTAGTAGGAGCAATTAATGATAGAGGGGGGACAGGATTTTTTGCAAGAGATGATGGAAAATTAGCAGGGAAAACAGGTACAGCTCAAATAATATCAAAAGAATCGCGATTATACGGTAAAGGTAAATTTAAAAACCATGGCTGGTTTAGTGCATATTATCCATATAATAATCCAAAAATAGCTATTACAGTTTTTGCAGAGAATGGTGAATCTGGTGGTAAGGCAGGTGGTCCTATTATAAAAAAGATTGTATCATTTTATAAACAGCAATATATTCAAGATAATGCAAATAAATTTTAGATTTTTCCAAAAACCACATTATAAAATACTTGTAGTAGGATATTTAATAATCTTATTAAGTTGCATAAATTTATCTCAAATTAATCCGAATAAAATTATAAGTATTTATACTTTAAAACAATTTTTTTGGTTATCTCTATCAATTTTATTTACTTTTGTAATATTTAGATTCCGCTTGAGAAGTATTAAAGATATATCATTAATACTTTATTTGTTTTCCATTATTTTACTAATATTTGTTTTGGTATTTGGAAGGGAAATTTCAGGGGCTAAAAGTTGGATTAAATTTTGGGGGCTTAGTTTTCAGCCTACAGAATTAGTTAAAATTTCTTATATTTTTTTGACTGCAAAAATTTATTCTGAGTTAGGTTCTTATTCAAAATCATTATTAATTAAATATTTTATTGGTTTAAGTCTTTTTTTAATACCTTTTATATTAATTTTATTACAACCCGATTTTGGTTCTGCCTTTATCCTATTCTTGATATCGATGACTGTTGTAATTTCTTTTTCATTCAATAAAAAATTTTTACTTTCACTTCTTTTAATAGGTATTTTTTTAGCCATACCAATTTGGAATAACTATTTAGAACCTTACCAAAAACAAAGAATTATTAATTTTATTAAACCAGAAAATGATCCAAGAGGATTTGGTTATAATGCAATACAATCAAAGATAAGCGTAGGCTCTGGCGGAATTTTCGGAAAAGGGATTGGTAATAGTTCGCAAGCAAAACTAGGATTTTTACCTGAAAATCATACAGATTTTGCATTTTCTGTTTGGGCAGAACAAACAGGATTATTTGGTTCTTTAATTTTAATATTACTTTATTTCTTTTTAATAATTTATCCACTAACTTTCATATCCCGTATAAATGATCTTTTTTTGAAGGTTATTATTTTTGGTTTGTCATCATACTTTTTTCTCCACTTTATTATTAATTTATTTATGACAGTTGGATTATTTCCTATAATAGGAATACCTATGATTCTTTTTAGTTATGGTGGTTCATCTTTAATTTGTGCATCTTTTGCATTTTCAATACAAGCTTTAATTATTTCAGCCTTTAGAGATGTTAACAGGTTAGGTGTTTAGATGATAGAAAATTTAAAAAGTTTTATAGATAACAATTCTTATTGTAAAAGTTTTTATCAACATATTATAGTTTTGAATCAAGTAGATTCAACAAATTCATATGCTAAAAATCTAAATGAAAAAAAGAATGGAATATGTGTTTTTTCATTCATGCAAAACAAAGGTAGAGGAAGAAACAATAGAGAGTGGCATTCTGTAAGTGGTAAAAATATTTATTTATCAATAATAGTTGAATTTGATAATCAAAATTTTCTATCTTTTATACCCTTAGTATCTTCATTGGCTGTTAGAAATACTGTTAATAGTTTTAACATAAAATCAAATATAAAATGGCCAAATGATATTTTAGTAAATAACAAAAAAATCTCAGGAATTCTATGTGAAGCTGAGTATGTAATGGATAAAAAAAATTTTTGTATTGTTGGTATTGGATTAAATATAAATAATACAATTGAAGATTTTCAATTGGAGACAAAAAAATATAATATTACCCCAACAAGTATGTTTTTAGAGCTTTCTGAAATTACATCAATAGAAGAAGTATTAAAAAAATTATTATTAGAGTTTGCTTTAGAGATGGAATCACTTAAAAAAAACGGTTATCAATCAATTATTAAGAAATATAAAAATTTTTGGAATGAACGCGGAAAGGAAATAGAAGTATCCTTAGGCAATAGAATTGTACGTGGTATCGCAGAGGATATAAAAGATAATGGTCATTTAGTTATTAAATCTGAAAATAAGTTTATTGAGATATCTTCAGGTGAAATTATATCATTTTAACAATTTCTTCTTTTAGTTTATTCATTAAATTTGTCCATTTTTCACCATTTTCAAAATCATTAATATTAATCATATTATTTATTTCAATTCCGTCTTCTTTTATATTTATATCATAATCATTTTTCTTTTTTAAAATTTCTCCAAACTTTATTAGGGCTTCAATACTTTCTTCATCTTTCCCTTTAAAAATTGATCGAAGATTGACATCCTGGTTCATACCTTCATATAGCAGGTTCCACATTGTACCAGGGCCTATTAAGGCAAAGCGTAGATCTATTCTATCTTTCTTTTTTTTCATATTTATAATTATGACCAATATTTTATGATTAAGGTAATTCAGGGCAAAATATAAAACATGGCAGAAAAAAATAGAATTATAGTATTTAATGAAAATTATTTAACCCGAGTCGATCTCTATTTATCCAATAAATTAGAATTATCCAGGTCCCGAATAAGCACTTTAATAAATAGTGGGAACATTCTGGTAAATAATAAAAAAGTTAAAGCTTCAAAAATCTTAAAATTTAATGATGAAATTATAGTTAATATTCCGCCTGTAAGAGCTATTAAAATTACTCCTATAAAAGGTGAACTAGATATTTTATATGAGGATTCAGATATTTTAGCATTATCAAAACCTCCTAATTTAGTCGTTCATCATGGAGCAGGAACAAAGGAACCTACATTGGTAAACCATCTTCTGTATCATATAAAAAATCTTTCTGGAATAGGAGGAGAACTTAGGCCCGGAATTGTTCATCGTCTCGATAAAGAAACCTCAGGAGTAATGTTAATTGCTAAAAATGATAAAGCTCATATCTCTTTATCAAATCAATTTTCTAAAAGAGAAATTAAAAAAAAATATCTTGCTATTGTTAATTTTAAAATGACTAATAATGAAGGATTGATTGAAAAAAAGATTGGTAGAGATAGAAAAGATAGAAAAAAAATATCAATCAATTCATCATCTTTAAGAAATGCAATATCTAAATGGAAGGTGATATCATCTTTTAATAATTATTCATTTTTAGAAATTGAACCCGAAACTGGTAGGACACACCAAATTAGAGTTCACCTTAATTTAATTGGACATCCAATTATAGGTGATAAGATTTATTCGACAACAAGATCAATTAGGAATTCTAAATCCTTAAAAAATTTTTTTTCCAGACACATGTTGCATGCAAATCAGATTAAGTTCTTTCATCCAAGCAAAAAAAAATCAATTATAATTAAATCTAAGTTACCAGAGGACTTTAAAATCTTATTAAAAGAGATTAAGAAAAATGAAAATTAAATATGATTCAAAATTTTTATCAAAAATAAATGGTATATCCTATTGTTTTGGTACTAAATATGAGAATCAAAATAATGAGGTTTTTACCTTAAATCAGATTCATAGTAACAAAGTCATAGTGATAAAAAATCATAGTCAAATAAAATCAAATATTGATGGAGATGCTCTGATAACAAATGTTAAAAAATTTAACATTGGAGTAAAAACAGCAGATTGTGTTCCAATACTTTTTGCAGATTGCGATCAAAAAATTGTTGGTGCAATTCATGCTGGATGGAGAGGAACATATAATTTGATTGTTTTAGAGGTTCTAGATGTTATTCGTAAAGACTTCAATATTTCTTTTAATAAGATTTTTTTTTCTATAGGACCCTATATTCAAAAATGTTGTTTTGAAGTTGGAGAAGAAATTTGGAATAGTTTTAGAGATAAATTTCATGAATACTCGAAACCTTTTATAAGAATAAAGGATAAATATTTCTTGGACCTAGGTTTACTTAACTATTTAATCCTGAGGAGAAATGGAGTGATAAATATCGATATGGTAAATTCATGTACAAAATGCAACCCTGATTATTATTCATATAGAAGAGAAAAAAAATCAGGTCTTAATCAAATTAGTAATATTAAACTTAATTAAGTATTATTTATAATTCAAAGAGGTGTTTTATGTTGAATCTTGGATGTTTAATTGATGGTGAAGACTACAGTAGATTGATTCCTTTGGGCTCTTCAAAATCAAAGGCTAAAGTTGAATCTTTACCTGCTGCATCTTATACGATGTCGATTACAGATGGTCCCGAAAGTGAAATGAAAAGTGAATTAAATGTTTATGTAATTGAATTTCAATCTGTAAATATTGTTGTAGGTTTTACACTTCCTGACAGTGTTAAAATTGAAAAAGATATCGAATTTTTATTTACAACTCAACCTACTGCTGATCTTAGAATGCCAGAGGATCTCAAATTCAAAGTAGAATTTTCAGAAGAAAAAAGATCATCAGCTCAAAATGGAAATGAATTAGAAAAGTTAGAATACATTGGAACCTTTTTAGAAAAAAAATATGAAAAAACAAAAGCAACATTTTATTTGCTTGATTATAAAGGTGTAGCAAAGCCAGAAGAGTAATGTATGAAAAAAAAAATTGTTTTAGCATATTCGGGAGGTTTAGATACATCTGTAATTCTTCATTGGCTTAAAGTTCAGTATAATGCCGATGTCATAGCTTATATTGCAGATCTTGGTCAAGGAGAAGATCTCAAAAAAGCAGCTAGAAATGCAAAAAAAGTAGGTGCTTCAAAAGTTTATATTGAAGATTTAAAATCTGAATTTGTTAATGACTATGTTTTTCCAATGATTCAATCCTCAGCAATTTACGAAGGAACTTATTTATTAGGTACTTCAATTGCTAGACCATTGATTTCAAAAAGACAAATTGAAATAGCAAAAAAAGAGAAAGCATTTGCAGTTTCTCATGGTTCGACCGGTAAAGGAAATGACCAAGTAAGATTTGAACTTGCTTATAAAGCTCTTAACCCTAGAATTCAAATCATATCTCCTTGGAGAATATGGAATCTTAAATCTAGAGAGGATTGCATTAATTATGCAAAAAAAAATAAAATTCCAATATCAGTAACAAAAAAGAAGCCGTATAGTTGTGACAGAAATTTATATCATATAAGTTATGAAGGTGGCATACTCGAGGATCCGTGGTTAGAACCTCCGGATGAAATGTATGAGACTGTGAGACCTCTAATAAAAACTCCTAACAAGCCACTTAAAATTATTTTATCTTTTAAGAATGGAATTCCAATTAAATTAAATAATAAAACAATTAAAGGTGTTGACCTTTTTAAAAAATTAAATCCAATTGCTGGAAAGCATGGAGTTGGTATAGTAGATATTGTTGAAAACAGATTTGTGGGAATGAAATCAAGGGGTGTATATGAAACACCTGCAGGAACTGTTATTAATATTGCACATAGAGCAATAGAGTCTCTAACAATGGATAGAGAGGTTATGCATATTAGGGATACTTTAGTTCCTAAAATATCCCAACTAATATATAATGGTTTTTGGTTTTCTCCAGAAATGCAAAGCTTGTTGAGCTATGTTAAAGAGACTCAAAAAAATATAACTGGTGACGTGAGACTTGAATTATTTAAAGGTAATGTAAGAGTTTTAGGAAGAAGATCAAACTATTCTTTATATAATGATAAACTCGCAACGTTTGAAGAAGATAATCTTTATGATCAATCAGATGCTACAGGATTTATAAAATTAAATTCATTAAGATTAATTTTAAATAAATTAAAAAAGTAAATGTTTCTAAGCCAATATGATTATAATTTACCTAAAGAATTAATTGCAAAGAGACCACAATATCCAAGAGACAATTCACGTTTGCTTATTGTAAATAGAAAAACAAAAAAAATTGAAATCAATAATTTCATAAATATTAAAAAATTTTTCTCGAGTGATGATTTATGTATTTTTAATAATACTAAGGTTTTAAAAATTTTATTAAAAGGGAAAAAGAAAAACGGAAATATTAGAGAAATCTTACTAATATCCCAAGAATCTTCTAATACATGGAAGATACTAACTAAAAAACCCAAAGAGGAGGAAATTGATTTCGATAAAACTTTAAAAGGATTTTTATTTAAAAGAACTGAAGAATGGTTCATCACTTTTAATCAAAAGCCTGATTTGTTTATTGAAAATAATGGCCTAATGCCTATTCCACCATATTTGGATAGGGAATCAGATAAAAAAGATTTAGTAGATTATCAAACCATTTATGCTTCGGAAGATGGTTCAATTGCTGCTCCAACTGCAGGACTACATTTTACAAAAAATTATTTTGAAGATTTTGATACAACTAAAGATTTTATAACTTTACATGTTGGCTTAGGAACTTTTAAGCCCATTAAATCAAATGATCTTGAAAAACATAAAATGCATCATGAACAATTTTTAGTAAAACAGTCATTAATTGATAAAATCAATTTAACTAGAAAAAAAAATAACAGAATTTTATCTATTGGAACAACTGTTGTTCGAGCTCTAGAATCAGTTGCGATAGATAAGGAAAAAATTGATAAGTGGTCTTCGACTTCACTTTTTATAAAAGATGATTTTGATTTTAAATTAACCGATTGTTTATTAACCAATTTTCATCTACCAAAATCTACTCTTTTAGTTCTTGTTTCATCCTTTTTAGGTTATGAACTAACAATGGAATGTTATCAAATTGCAATTAAAGAGAAAATGAGATTTTTTAGCTATGGGGACGCTATGCTTATTTTATGATGTATTCTTTTACAATTAATGATTTTTATAATAGAATTTCATAATGCCTGGCAATTCTTTTGGTCAATTTTTTAGAATAACTTCCTGGGGTGAGTCTCATGGTAAAGCCCTAGGAGTAGTTATTGATGGATGTCCTGCTGGCTTAAAGCTTCAAGAAGAAGATATACAAATTGAATTGGATAGAAGAAAGCCTGGACAAAGCAGATATACAACAAAAAGAAATGAGCCTGATAAAGTTACTATTATGTCCGGCGTATTCAAGGGCCAAACCACTGGAACACCAATCTCAATGATGATAGTTAATTCTGACGCAATATCAAAATCATATAGTGGTTTTAAAGATATTTATAGACCTGGACATGCTGATTATAGTTATGATAAAAAATATGGCTTCAGGGACTATAGAGGGGGTGGTAGATCTTCTAATCGTGAAACAGTTGCTAGAGTTGCGGCTGGAGCAATTGCTAAAAAAATATTAAATAAATATAAAATAAATACTTTTGGTTTTGTATCTCAAATAGGAGAAATAAAAGGTCAAAAGATTTCTAAGAGTTATATAGAAAAAAATCCATTAAGAATTGCAGATAAAAGCAAATTTTCTGAAATGTCTAAATTAGTTGATTTAGTTCGACAAGAAGGTGATTCAATAGGAGGAATTATCGAAGTAAGAACGAACGGAGTCCCAGCAGGCCTTGGTTCACCTGTATTTGAGAAAATCGACGCTAAGCTTGCTTCTGCTATCATGAGTATAGGTGGTGTCCGAGGATTTGAAATAGGTTCAGGATTTTCAATTGCAGAAAGAAAAGGGTCAGAGGTTAATGATGAGATGCAAACGAAAATTAAATCAAAAGTTGAATTTAAATCTAATAATTCGGGTGGGATATTAGGAGGTATTACAAATGGGAATGAAATTATATTAAGATTTGCTTTAAAACCTACTTCATCAATTTCTAAAACTCAAAGTTCAATAAATACCAAAGGACAAAATAAAAAGTTAAAAGTTACAGGGAGACATGACCCATGTCTTTGCCCTAGAGCAGTACCCATAGCTGAAGCAATGGTCAACTTGGTTATTTTAGATTGTCTTATGGAAAATCAACTAACAAATTTAAAAAAGATTTCTATTTAAATTCTTCAGAAATTTTTTCACACCACGCTACAACTCTTTCCTCTGTTAACTCAGGTTGATTATCGTTGTCAATTGCTAAACCTACAAATTGTCCTTCTTTTTCAGCTTTTGAAAAATCATATCCATAACCTTCTGTAGACCAATGGCCAATTGTAGTTCCGCCTTTTTCTGAAATTTTTTCCTCTAAAATACCTAAAGCATCAAGAAAAGATGAACTGTATATACTTTGATCACCACAACCAAAATAAGCAATTTTTTTACCACTAAAATCAATACTATCTAAATCACCGAATTTACTTCTCCAATCTTCTTGTAAAAGACCTATGTCCCAAGTAGGGCAACCTACAATGATTCTATCAAATTCTGACATCTTACCAAGATCTTCTTCATAAACATCAAAAATCTCAATTTCGCAATCAGGCATATTATCCTGAATTAAAGATGCAACCTCTTGTGTTGCTGCACTTGTAGTTCCATAAAATAAGCCAATTTTCATTTTACACTCCTTTTAGGTAATCTGGACCCTATATATCTATAATTTTAAATAAGAAAAATTTTAATTCAATATTTGAATTTTAAATTTACATAGTATCTAGAATTTTAGAGGCTGTTGAAACACCTGTACCAGCATCAAATGGATAGTTCATTTCGTTTAAAATACCCTCAACTCCAGCAATTACAGAAATCATATCACTTTTATCAACATAACCCATGTGTGTGATTCTAAATATCTTACCTTTAGCTTGGTCTTGGCCACCAGCAACAATCATTCCATATTTTTCTTTGAGACCTTTGATAATATCGCCAGCATCAATACCTTCAGGAGACTTTATCACAGATAAAGCTGTGCTTGTACAACCTTTTGCAAAATTTTCTAGACCAATTGATTCAAAACCCTGAGTGGTTGCCTTTGATAAAATTGTGTGCCTTCTAAATACATTTTCTAACCCTTGCTTGTCAAAATATTCTAAGACCGCATTTAAACCCATAACCATATTAACTGCTGGTGTCCAGGGAGATGTATTTTTAAGACTGTTTTTATAAGCTTGATTCAAGTCTAAATAAAATTTAGGTAAATTTGAATTTTTAGTAAATTCCCATGCTTTTTTACTTAAACTAATAAAAGCAAGACCAGGAGGTAGCATGAAAGCTTTCTGAGATCCACCAATTAATATATCAATTCCCCATTTATCAAATTCTACAGGAAAAGCGCCAACAGCGGTTATCCCATCAACAACTAAAATAATATCATCTCTATTATTTGTTAATTTTGCAATTTCTTTAATTGGGTGCTCAACGCCAGTAGAAGTTTCGCTCGCTTGAACTAAAATCGCTTTAATATTTTTATTTTTTAATAATATTTCTTCAATTTCTTTAACTTCTACAGCTTTACCCCATTCAACTATATGTTCAATAAAATTAACACCATAGGCCTTACAAATTTTTCCCCATCTTTCACCAAACTTTCCGCCATTTATAACTAAAGTAGTATCACCCCTATTTAATGTATTAGATATTGCGGCATCCATTGCACCAGTACCTGAAGTAGCAAGTATCATAACTTCTTCATTAGTCATAAATACCTTCTTCAACCCCTGTCCTGCTTTATGGAAAATCTCCTCAAATTCAGCTGTTCTATGATGAATTATAGGCTTCGCCATTTCTAACATAACAAATTCTGGAACCGGTACTGGCCCAGGAGTTAAAACATAGTTTTTCAATTAAATCCCCCGAAACTATTTAATAATGTTAAATTTAATATAACATTATTTTTCAAGTAGTCAGGTGTTAAATGATTGAATTAAAGCAACTATTGCAAGAAAATGAAAAAAAATTAAAAAAAATAAGAGAGTTCCTTTGACCCGGATAAAATTAATACAGAAATAGCCTCTCTAGAGCTTTTAACTGAGGATAAAGATTTCTGGAATAATCCAAAAATTGCACAATCTACTTTACAAGATCTTTCTTTATTAAAGAAAAAATTAGAAACATTAAGTATTCTCGACTCTGAAACAAATGATAGTATGGAGTTACTGAACATATATGAAGAATCACAAGAGGATAATAAATTTTACAAAGAATTAGAAAGTAATATTTCAGATTTGATTGCCAAAACGCTTAAATTTGAAATAAAGACAATTTTATCAAACAAAGAAGATTCCAAAAATGCAATTTTATCTATAAACTCTGGCGCTGGGGGTACAGAAGCACAAGACTGGGCAAATATGTTATGCAGAATGTATTTCAGATACTCTGAAATTAATAATTTTAAAGTTGAGTTCCTTGATAAACTTGAAGGGGATGAAGCAGGAATCAAAAATTGCACTATACTTATAAAAGGAGATTATTCTTATGGTTTTCTAAAAAATGAATCTGGAGTTCATAGATTAGTGAGAATATCACCTTTTGATTCAAACAAGAGAAGACATACTTCTTTTGCATCAGTTTCAGTAACTCCTGAAGTTGATGAAAATATTGATATTGAAATAAATTCTAAAGATTTAAAAATTGATACTTTTCGAGCAGGAGGTGCCGGTGGGCAACATTTAAATAAGACTGATTCGGCTGTAAGAATAACTCATATTCCTTCTGGATTAGTTGTGTCATGTCAAAATCAAAGATCTCAACATCAAAATAAATCTTATGCAATGAAAATATTAAGTTCGAAATTGTATGAAATTGAGGTAGAAAAGAAAAAAAATATGGATAATCAAATAAATTCTAGTAAAAAAGAAATATCCTGGGGTAGTCAAATAAGATCATATATTCTTCATCCTTATAGAATGGTAAAAGATCATAGGACAAATGATGAAATTGGTAATGTCGATTCTTTTTTAGATGGAGATTTAAATAATTTAATTGAAAGTTTATTATCTAAAATTAAATAATATAATATATATATGATTGTAGGAGTTGTTTGTAAGCCCGAATTAAAGAATTTAAATAAAATACATAAATTAATTACTGAGTACTTTAAAGATAAAAATTGTAAAATAATATATGACAAAAATTTTAAAATAAAAAAAAATAAATTTACATCACAGATTAATTTAATTAAATCTTCAAATATTGTTTTAGCTTTTGGTGGAGATGGGACCTTACTTCATATAGCAAAAGATGCTGCTAAATTTCAAAAACCTGTCATTGGCTTTAATGTAGGAAATCTTGGTTTTTTAACAGAAGCACCTTTGTCCAAATTTAAAACTGTTATGAATAAATATTTTAAAGATGATCTAAGGTCAGATAAACGAAATTTATTAGTTGCCAATTTAGAGTCAAAAGAAAAAAAAGTAAAAAATAAAAGTTTCTTAAATGATTTGGTTATTAACAAGGGAGCTTTATCTAAAATTATAGATTTAAATGTTTTTGTTGACGGAAAGCCAGTATCACAAATTAGAGCGGATGGTTTAATTCTTTCTACACCTACGGGATCAACAGCTTATTCATTATCCGCTGGTGGTCCGATAGTTGTTCCTAGCTTACCTTTGATGATTATAACCCCTATCTGCCCTCATACTTTATCAAATAGACCCTTAGTAATATCTGAAAAATGTGAAGTTTCGATAAGTGTAAATTCTGATAATCATGTATTTGCATCTTTTGATGGAGCAAATAATGAGAAGTTAAATGGTAAAACAACAATAAGTGTCAAAAAGTCATCACTAACCTTAAATTTACTTAGAATGAAAAATACAGAATATTTTTCTGTTTTAAAGGATAAATTGATGTGGAGTAATCTATATGAGCATAAATAGAGAGGAGTTTCTTCATGACTGGATTGTTGAAGAAGTTAAAAAAAAATATACAAAAGAATTTAATGAAATAAAAATAAATACGATTCATAAAAATGAAAATGATTTTAAAGGATTATACCCGGATATAATTTTTGGTAATTACGGTCAAGTAGTTATGATTGGTGAAGTTGAGACTGAGTCAAATATAAGTGAGAAGATAATCCCTAAATGGAAAGAACTACAGGGATTAAATACTAATTGTTTAATTTTTGTTCCAAAATCTAAATTGAAATTAACAAGAAATTTATGTTTTGAAAATCAATTAATAGATAGAATAAAGATTTTATCATTTTCTGTTGAAATCCCTCTTAGTTAAATATGTTATTTTTTTTAATTTTATTTTCTAATCCATTAAGAAAACTTCTTCCATCTAAAACCTTTTTTCCAGTTTGTTGAATTTTTAAAACTTTTATACTTCCCTTTCCGCAACATATATAAAAATCTTTATCAAATTTTTTAATTTCACCTTTTAATCCTGATATATTATTATCAGTAACAGCTTCCCAAATAGTAATTTCAGTCTTCATAAATTGACATTTTGCTCCAGGCCAAGGATTTGTACCTCTAATTAAATTTACAATTTCTGTATTAGTTTTTTCCCAAGAAATCCTTGAAATTTCTTTATTAATTTTAGGAGCAATAGTGCTCTGATCATGATTTTGTTTCAAATGTTTATAAGATTTCTCAGTGACAAAATTTTTAATAAATTCTTCAATGCAATCTGCACCTAACTCTGCTAACTTTAGAGTTAGAGATGTAACATTATCTACCTTATCTATTAAAATTTCTTTTGTTAAAATAATATCACCTGTGTCCATGCCTTCATCCATTTCCATTATAGTCACACCCGTTTTTTTATCCCCATTTATTAAAGCCCAATTAATAGGAGCAGCTCCACGGTATTTTGGCAAAATAGATGAATGAACATTTATAGAACTATATTTAGGAATTTCAAGAATTTCCGATCTTAAAATTTTTCCATAAGCTGCAACAATTATTAAATCAGGTTTAATGTTTTTTAAATTATTAATAAATTCTGCATTATCCTTAATCTTTATAGGTTGAGATATATTTAAATTTTTGTGAATTGCAAATTCTTTAACCTCATTGTATTTTATTGTTTTCTCTCTCCCTGATGGTTTATCAGGTTGGCAAACAACTAAATCTATATTTACATATTTTAATAATCTTTCTAATATAATTTTTGCAAATAATGGTGTGCCCATAAAAATACAATTCATTTTATTTCCCATATTAATAATATTATCTTATAATTCCAACATAGAAATTTTCTTAACTGGATAACATATTTTTTTTATTTATATTTAATATATGAGATTAATTAAACTTTATTTACTAGTATTTATTTTTTGCCTTTTTTCCTTAGATTCTAATGCATTTAATCTTGAAACGCTCCCCGAACTTGTTGATAAAATAAATCCTTCTGTTGTCAGAATAGAAACATCTAGTTCTCAAGATAATTCTATTGGAATGACAGGAGATCCATTTTTGGATGAATTTTTTAAAAAACAATTTGGTGATAATTTTAAACCTCAGCCTAGAAAAGGTCTTGGTTCGGGATTTATATATAAAGATAGTGGTCTTATCATTACAAATTATCATGTTATTGAGAGTGCTGATGAAATTGAAATTGTAATGTTTGATGAAAAAAAATACAAAGCTGAGGTTGTTGGTTCTGATAAAAGAACAGATGTAGCATTACTAAAAATAGATACAAAAAGAGAATTAAAACCTTTAATTATTGGAAACTCAAATAACCTAAAAATTGGTCAATGGGTTGTTGCAATTGGGAATCCACTAGGTCTTGGCACAACAGTAACAACAGGGATTATAAGTGCTCAAGGTAGATATGTTGATGGGCTAGGCACATATGTAGATTTTATTCAAACTGATGCGGCGTTAAACAAAGGAAATAGTGGTGGGCCTTTAGTTGATTTGAATGCGAATGTAATAGGAGTAAATACCGCAATTGCAGCTCATGGCCAGGGTATTGGTTTTGCAATTCCAATAAATACAGTAATCGAAATTGTTGAACAAATTAGAACAAAAGGGAAAGTTGAAAGAGGTTGGCTTGGTGTCGTTATTCAATCTATATCACCTGAGATTGCAGAGTCCTTGAAATTGAAAAATACTAACGGAGCTTTAGTATCTGAAGTTTTGGAGGATGGACCCGCTTTTTCTGCTGGAATCAAACAGGGTGATGTTATTGTATCTGTTAATGGTAATGAAATTAAGGAAATGGATGAGTTGCCAAGAATTATTGGCAAGATGAAGCCAAATAGTAAAGCGGTCTTATCTATAATTAGAGATGGTAAAAATTTTAAGATTTCAGTCATTTTAGGAGACATTCCATCCCAAACTATAAAAAAATCTAAAAAATTAAATGATCAGAATTTATCAAAGGATAAGTTTGGATTTGAAGTTCAATTAGCTGATAATAGTAATAAAGAAAATTCGCGTATTATAGTTAAAAAAGTTTATCCTAACACTCCTGCATCATCAAAAATTTCTGCTGGTGATTTTATTCTTGAAATAAATAAAAAAAAGATAAATAGCCTAAAAGACTTTAATAAAATAATGTCAAAAATAAAAAAAGGTCAATTATCTTTATTTTTAATTCAAAGAAAGACAGGTGATCAATCTTCTTCGTTTTACAGGTCAATCAGAGCAAGATAATTTATTTTTGGAAAGCCATTCCTTTAAATGTTGTTGATGGAATAGCTTTAGAGGAAATGGATATTGGACCTGCTTTTAAAGATTTTTCAGCAGCTCTTACTGCATCATATACAGATTGTGCAAAATTCTCAGGTTTTTTTGCTAAAGCTACCGCAGAATTCAATAAGATTCCATCATAACCCAACTCTATAACCTGACATGCGTGAGATACTCTACCTATCCCAGCATCCAATATTAATGTTATATCTTTAAATGAATCTCTAATTTTTTTTAATTTCTTAATATTAACTAAACCCTGCCCTGTTCCTATAGGCGATCCCCATGGCATAATCACTTTACATCCAACTTTAATTAATTCTCTGCAAAAAGAAATGTCATCATTTGTATATGGTAGAACTTTAAAGCCAAGCTTTAAAAGTTTTTCTGATGCTTTTATTGTTCCTTTAGCGGAAGGAGCTAAATTTTTTTTATTTGCTATAACTTCAAGTTTTATGAAGTTTGTTTCAAATATATCTCTACACATCAAAGCCGTATTAATTGCGTCTTTTTCATTAAAACAACCAGCAGTGTTTGGTAAAATTTTACAACCTGTTTTTTCTAGAGTTTTATAAAATTTTCTGGGGTTATCTCCAATTTTCCTAAGTGCAACTGTTATCATGTCAGCTCTAATATTTTTTACACATTTTAAAAAAATAGATGGAGAAGGATATTTTGAAGAACCTAAAATTATATTATTTTTCAATTTTAAATCATATATCTTCAATATTATCCTCCAGGGTGTGGCGTAACGACTTCAACTATATCCCCGTCTTCTAATAAATGTTTATTATAATCTTTCTTTGAAATGAATTCACCATTTAATGCAACAGCAACATACTTTTTATCAACTTTCATAGATTTAACAACATCTTGTATATTAATATTAAATTTGTATATTTTTTTTTTACCATTTAGAAGAATTCTCACAATCTAATTATAAATGAAAGAAGAAAAAAAACATTATTATGTGCTATTATTCAATCAATGAAATCAATATTATCAAAATTAATAATTATTGTTTTGGCAGCTGGCTTAATAATTAGTCTTGGTGTCGGTTCTGAATTTATATCATTTGGTATGGATAAAAATATAATAGCCAAAGTTGATAAAATGGAGGTTACAAAGAAAGAATTTATTTTTTTTAAAAACAAAAAATTATCCGAACTATCTTCATCTATAAAAGGCAATAAAGATTTTATGAAAATCTTAGATTATCAGATTGTAGACATGATTGTTCAAAGAAAGTTATTAGCACGAGAAGCAAAAAATTTAGGCTTTCATATAAGTAATGAAAAGATAAGACAATATATTTTAAATACTGAGGCATTCAAAGATATTGTAACCATAGCTAATTATGAGACAGCAATAAGAAGAAATTTTGATTTAGATGTAGATGTTTTTGAGCAGATTTTGATTGAAGAAAATTTGAGTGATAAATATTATGGATTTATTAAAGAATTTCTTTTTATTAATAATGATGAAGCATTTCAAGAATTTTTAAAAAATGAAACCAGTATGAACTATTATAAAATTGAACTAATTAAACCAATAAATTTTAAGAAGACTTTTACAGACAGTGAGATTGAAGAATTTAAAAAAACTATCTTATCTGATAAGTCAACCAAAGCTAGTTTTTATAAATTTTTTAAAATTAATTCCTATGATCTAAATAAAAATGAAAATATTACTGATTCTGATTTAAAATCATATTATGAAAATTATAAATCAGGGGAAGAGTTTAATAAGGAAAAGATTAAAAGAGAAATAAAAGAAAAAATTTCTGATAAATTAATAACTAATGAGTTAAAAACTATTTCTAATTTAGTTAAAACTGAAAATATAAATGAGATATCAAAAAAATATAACAAGGAAATTAAAATCTTTAATATTTCATCATTACAGGCCCCCTCAAATATAAAAACTAAAATAAAAACCTCAAAGGGTCTTAATTTTATTTATTATGATAAATCTATATGGGTATTTGAACTAACTGATAATGAAATATTTCAAAAAGATCTTGTTGTTAATCAGATGAAAGTAGTGGCAGAAAAAAATTCAAAAAAAGAATTTTATAATAATTTAATTAATATATACAAGACAAATCCTGATGATTTTCTTGATAAGATTAAATCTGATAACAGATTACAAGTAAGCTTTTATAACAATCAAAAAGCTGCAAATTTACCACTAATTTCAAAGAAAGCCTTGAATCAAACTGAATCGAAAAAAAATATTAATCCTTACTTAATAGATTATATTTTTGAGGACGATAAATTTTATTTAATATTTATAGAAAAATTAAGATTACCAGATTCTGAACTCTTTATTTTAGATAAAGACAGAATTAAGAATAGCCTTTTAATTGATAAAACAGAATCTTTTTTTGAAAAATTAAATCGAGAAATAATTTCTAATAATAAGATAGAATTGAATACTAAATATTTCAAAGATGATTAATTTTAGCACTTTACTTGAGTAATATATTGTTTTATTATTGCCTAAAATGAGGATTAAATCATTATCTTTAAAGGGTTTTAAAACTTTCTATGAAAAATCAGTTGTAAATTTTAATGATAAAATTTCAGCTGTGGTTGGCCCTAATGGTTGTGGAAAGACAAATTTATTAGATGGTTTAAGATGGGTTCTTGGTGAACAGAATCCAAGACTTCTAAGAACCGATTCCATGTCACAGTTGATATCGGATGGAAATGATAAACTACCCAAACAGGGTTTCGCAGAGGTTTCTTTAATAATTGATACAGAATCTTTTTCTGATTTACCTGATGAAATTGCAATTAGTAGAAGATTAAATAGATCGGGAGAAAGTCTATATTTCATAAACGGAGAAAGTTGTCGTTTAAAAGATATAACTGATATTGTAATGACAATAGGCGCTGGAAGCAGAACTTTTACAGTTATTCCTCAGGGACAAATTGAATCTTATATAACTTCAAAGTCAGAGGACAAAAGACAATTGATTGATGAAGCGGCAGGTTTAGGAAAATATAAATTAAAAAGAAATGAAACCGAAAGAAAGATAATCTTAACAAATGATAATTTGGAAAGAGTCAATGATATAAAAAAAGAAGTTGAGATTCAAAAAGATTCATTAAAAGAACAAGCAGAAAAGTCCAATGAATATTCTGGATTAGTTAATAGATTTAAAAATCTTGAAAAATTATATTATAAAAAAAGATATAACTTATTACAAAAGAAATTGTTAGATGCAACTAACGCATCAAATGAATTTAATTTAATTTATAAAAATAATAATAATCAAATTAAAATTTTTTCGGAGCAAATAGAAGTTAAAGAAAAGGAAATAGATGAAAAAAACTATAAATTAGAAACTTTAAATAATAATATTTTGGATATTAAAGAAAAATTATTAAATAAACAGTCAAAAACAAAAACCGCATTTGCTGAAAATGAAATGATTAAAAATGAATTAATAGATTTGAAATTGTCTAAAGCTGATATTTCAAAAGATGTTGATTATCAAGAGGGAACTTATTTAGAAAAAGAAGAATTGTTACTAATAAATGAAAAAAAATTAAAAAACTTAAAAGAGTCCAAATTGGATTATTCAGAAAATAATTCTGAAGATGTAAGAAAAAGGTTATTTGATGCAGTTGAACGCTACTCCTCTCAAAAAACCAGTATAAGTTTGCTAGAGAATGAGTTGAAAGAACATCTTAAGACCAAAGATGAGTTTCAAAAACTTTCTGAAAAATCTGAGAATCAAATTAAAGATCTGAAAATTGAAATGGATAAAGCTCAAAAAGAAATTTCTGATCTTAATGTAATAAAAGAAAATTGTAAAACAAATAAAAACGAAGAAATATTAAAATTAGAAAACGTGAAAAATGATTTAGAATCTATAAATACTAATTATTTTAAAGTTAGTTCTGAAATAGAAGTTACAAAATCGAGAGTAAAAGTTTTAGAGAATATTGAATTAAATTATGGTTGGTTACCTGAAGGAATTAGAGAATTTGTTAATGAACTTAAGGGTTCTAAAGTAGAAGGAGTGCTTTCTGATTTTATTAAGCCAAAACCAGGGTATGAAAGTTGCATAGAGTCCTCACTTGGCGAGAAGTTAAAATGGATATTAGTTGATGACAATGAAAGTGTAGTTACAGCTATTGAGGAATTCAAAAAATCCTCAAAAGGTCGTGGTACTTTCATGTCTACTGATATTAAAATTCAAATGGGTGCTAGTACCTCCATACCATATAAACACATTATGGAGTGCTTAGAATGTAAAATCGAACACAGACCTTTTTTCGCAAATATTTTTAGTGAAACCTATGTTGTTGATAATATTAAGGATGCAATTAAGGCTCGAAACTATTATAGCGGTATAAATTTTGTAACTTTAAATGGTGAATTTTTTGATTCAAATGGATCAATTACAGTTGGATCTGCACCAGATAACATAATACAAATAAAAGAGGAAATTAAAGAATTAAATATTAAAAAATTAAATTATGATAATGAAATTGATAAATTAAATATTTCAAAAAAACAAATTGAAGATGAAATTTTTGATATTAATAATAGAATTAAAACGTTTGATTTAGACTTAAATTCTCAAAATTCAAATTACTCTAGATTGTCTATATTATTTAATGATCTTGAGAATAAATTGTCAAATGAAATAAATATAAAAAATAAAATTGAAGAACAAACAATGAATTTAGAGCTAGAAATTGAAAAGAAAACAAAAAGGGTTGAGTTAATTAAGAAAGAAATTGAAGAAATTGTAGAAGAAAAAAAGTCGTTTGAAATTAAATTTAATAATATAAATATGACTGAAAGTGAAAATATACAACAAATTATCGATACAAGGAATCAAGAAGAAGTCGATAGGCTAAATAAAGAAATAGCATTAATTAAAGAGGAAATAGAATTTAGTAAAAGTAAAATTAATAAAGAAAAACAAAAATCAGAAATTATTAATTCCAAAATGATTAAATTAGAGGAAAAATTTGAAAATAATTTAATTGATATTTCCACCGATGATAAAGAAATTAATAATTTTAACTCTCTTGTAAATAGTAAAAAAATCGAATTTGATAATTTAAAAAAAGAAATTAGCTCTGATAAATCTGATATAGCTAATTTGAAGGAAAATATTAAAAATATGAATATAAAAATTGATAATATGTCCAATGAAAAGAAAGAGTTAGAATTAGCTCTAGATAGAGCACAGATTGAAATTGAACAAATTGAAGAAACTTTTATAGAAAAAAATTATACAGAAGAAATAAAATCTTTAACTACGGAAGATTTAAAAGAAATTGAAATCATTGGTGAAGCTGAACTAACAAAATCTAAATTTAATAAATTAGAAAAAGCAATTAATGACTTTGGACCTGTTAATTTATTAGCTCCATCAGAGTATGAAAAATTAAATGAAAGATTCTTATTCTTATCCAATCAAATTAATGATTTAGAAGTATCTGTAGAAAATCTCAAAAAAACAATTGATAAGATAGATAATGAATCTGAAACTGCATTTATTGAAACATTTAATTTAATTAGTAACAAATATGATGAATATGTAAAAAGATTATTTGGAGGTGGTGAGGGTAAGCTCCTCTTAACTAACCCAGATTCAATTAAGGATTCAGGAATTGAGGTAATGTTAAAGATAGGTTTAAAAAAGTATAGAAATCTCAAATCATATTCGGGAGGTGAAAGAGCTTTAGCAGGAATTGCTTTACTCTTATCAGCATACTATGTGAGACCTGCTCCATTTCTTCTCTTAGATGAAGTTGATGCACCCTTGGATGATAAAAATATTTCAAAATTTGGAGAGATGCTAAATGAAATTTCAACTTTGTCCCAAGTGGCTATAATTACGCACAATAAAAATACTATGAAATTCGCGAATAAATTAATTGGTATAACATCAAGATTAGAAGGTATTACCGAAATTGTACCTGTTGATTTGCCCAATTAAGATAAAGAAGACATCCTATAGAAATGTTAAATATAATTAAAAAAATCTTTGGATCTGGAAATCAAAGGGAAATATCAAGGATTAACAAAATTGTTGAAAAGATAAATAGTTTAGAAAATGAATATTCAGAACTATCTTTAGATCAGCTTAAGAAAAAATTTTTAGATTTATCTAAAAATGAAAATGACTTAGATGTTCATCTCCCAGATGTATTTGCTATTACTCGTGAAGTATCAAAAAAGACATTAAAGTTGAGACCTTTTGATGTCCAATTGGTAGGTGGAATCGTTTTACATGAAGGTAAAATTGCAGAAATGAAAACTGGAGAAGGAAAAACTTTGGTTGCTACATTACCTGTAGTTCTAAATTCTATAAAATCTGAATCAGTTCATGTCATAACCGTTAATGATTATTTAGCAAGAAGAGATGCACTTTGGATGTCACCAATATATTTATCTTTAGGACTGAAGGTTGGAATTTTAAATAATGGAATTTCCTACAGAATTGATAATGATAATTTAATAGAAGTTAAAAGACTCGAGGCATATGATTGCGATGTTATTTATGGAACCAACAGTGAATTTGGATTCGATTATCTTAGAGATAATATGAAATACTCTGATGATGAGATATGTCAGGATTCGCATTATTTTGCTATTGTTGATGAAGTTGATAGTATTTTAATAGATGAAGCCAGAACACCTCTGATAATTTCAGGACCTAGTGATAACTCATTAATAGATTATAAAAAAATAGATAATTTATGTAGAAAAATACTTCCTGAAGATATTTCAATTGATGAAAAATCAAAGCAAGTCTACATATTAGATAGCGGATCGGAAAAGTTACAAAATTTATTTGAAGTTGAGAATTTATATGATCCTTCAAATCTATCACTGCTACATTCTATCAACCAATCTTTAAGAGCTCAGAATATATATGTAAGAGATAAAGATTATGTTGTCCAAGATAACAAAGTTATTATCGTTGATGAATTTACAGGAAGATTAATGTCCTCAAGAAGATGGAGTGATGGATTACATCAAGCTGTCGAAGCTAAAGAGAAAGTAGACATTGAAGAGGAAAATCAAACTTTTGCATCTATTACAATCCAAAATTATTTTAGAATGTATAAAAAATTATCAGGGATGACAGGAACCGCAGATACAGAAGCACTAGAATTTCAAAATATTTATAATTTAAAAGTTGTGGTTATACCTACCAATGTTCCAATGATAAGGAATGATCTTAATGATCTTATTTATAAATCAGAAAAAGAAAAATATGATGCAATCGTTAATGAAGTTAAGAAATATAATTCTAATGGGAATCCAATATTAATTGGCACAATATCTGTCGAAAAGTCTGAAAACTTGAGTAAATTTTTATCTAAATTAAATATTAATCATAATGTTTTAAATGCAAAAAACCATGAAAAAGAAGCTGAAATTATCTCACGTGCAGGAAAAATTGGGGCTGTAACAATAGCAACTAATATGGCTGGTAGAGGTACTGATATTAAACTAGGTGGATCAGAAGATACTACTGTGAATTTAAAAGAAAAGGAAGAAATTATAAAGCTTGGTGGTTTGGTTGTTTTAGGGAGTGAACGGCATGAGTCAAGACGTATAGATAATCAACTCCGAGGTAGGTCTGGGCGACAGGGAGATCCTGGTGTTACTCAATTTTTTGTTTCGATGGAAGATGAACTTATGAGACTTTTTGGTTCTGATAGGATAGCGAGTATGATGTCAAAGTTTGGATGGAATGAAGGAGAACCAATTGAACACAAAATGATTACAAGTTCTCTAGAAAATGCCCAAAAAAAAGTAGAGGCCAGAAATTTCGAAATAAGAAAACATTTATTAGAATATGATGATGTTCAGAATAAACAGAGAGAAGTAATATATAAGCTTAGAAACAGATTGCTTAGAAAAAATGAAGTTGATAATATAATTGATGAATCTAAAGATGAAATAATATTTACGGTAAATGAGAATTTTTCCGAAAATAGTAACCTAGAAGAAAAAAAGAGTTTTTTTAATTATGCTTCAGATGATGAATTAAATTCTTTAGAAACCTCGAACGACTATGAAAATTTTTTAAATAAAAAGCTGAGCGAAAAGAAATCTTTACTTGGTGATATGTATGAATCCATTACAAAATTTGTACTCTTATCAACTTTAGATATGAAATGGAAAGATCATCTCTTGTCAATGGATTATCTACGAGAAAGTGTGGGGCTTAGAGGTTATGGTCAACAAAATCCATTAAATGAATATAAGAAAGAGGGGTATCAAATGTTTGATGATATGATTCAAAATTATCATTTTGATGCAATTGATTCATTTTTAGAGGTTGTTCCAATTAGTGATGATGATTTAAAGAAAATCGAAGAATCAAAGAAAACTGATGAGAATTTATCGTATAATGATGAAGAAAGCGAAAATGAAACAAAAAAAATTAAGAAACCTGGTCTCGCAAAAACGTCTGGTTTTAAAGCAAAGGAAAGAAAAAGAGAATTAGATAAGAAAAAAAGAAAGCAAAGGAAAAAGCAGAGAAAATGATAAAAAATTTAAAATTTACTATTACGTCAATCTTGAGTGTAATAATTTTATTGATTCTGGCGTCTGTTTTTACTATAGGGTTTTTAACTATTTTGGGAATTTTTTTCATCACTAGGATTTATAAAAAAATTAAGTTTAAAAATAACAAAAATATGGGTTCAAATAAAAATGAAAACACAGAAAAAAAAGAGATTATAGATATTGATGAGGATAAATATAAGATTGATTAAATACTATCTATATTATCAGCAAGTTTGACGTCTAATGATGAAATTGCATTGATAGAATGAGTATCTAAAAAAATTTCGACTTTATTATAAGTATTAATAATTGTGGGATGATGGTCTAGTTTCTCAGCCTCAATACCAATTTGAACAATAAATCCCAAGGCATCTGAAAAGTTTAAAAAAATAAATTTTTTATATAACTTATTTTTTTTGACAGACCATGTAGGAACGAGTTTTTTTGCTTGTAAATTAGTTATTTTCTTTAATTTTTTAGACATGTGAATAAATTAATCCATATTGTAAAATAAGTCAAAATTATCATACAATATTAGAGTGAATATTATATATCTTTCATTAGGAACTAATATCGGTTTTAGAGAAGAAAATTTAATTAATGCTATAGAATTATTAAAATTATTTGTTGATGTTCTACGTACATCATCGATTTATAAAACAGATCCTCAAGATTACGAATCACAAAATTTTTTTTATAACTTAGTGTTAAAAGGTAGAACAAATTTGTCACCAATGAATTTATTAAAAGAAATAAATAAAATTGAGAAAAAATTAGGAAGAATTAGAAAAAAAAA
>CEPA01033875.1_pt1 | contig 24885 bp, 28 predicted proteins | sample 356241 | NCBI WGS metagenome assembly CEPA01 (sample SAMEA2620542, study PRJEB7988) | marine metagenome | biome: marine biome (ENVO:00000447); feature: surface water layer (ENVO:00002042); material: "saline water (ENVO:00002010), including plankton (ENVO:xxxxxxxx)" | depth 5 m
CATAAGGTTACATTTATGTATCACTCCTGGAGTTGATTACGTGTGGCGGGTTTTAGGGGAAGATTATCATTTCGAGAGATCGGAAAAATTAAGATATTTAGATGTAGGCAAACCTCACGGTGCTGTCAATCAACATAACGAAGTTGATAGATTTGTTTTAAATATTAATTTGGCACCAAAATTAGATTTACACATTGACGAGCAAATAGAAAAACAAATTATTTAAATAGATTTAATTTTTTTTGTTTATATTCTTCGATTCTTTGCCTATTTATTTTACTGTATCCTCTTTTAATATACATTTCATCTAGTGTCATACCTAGCAGTTCGTCCAAAGGCAATTTTGCTATGTATTCTGTCATATCAAAATTAGATAGTTTTTGTTTAAAAAAATATTTTTCCATAAACATTTCGCTGAATTCTGTAGCTTCTCTAAAATTACTCCATTCGCTTTCCCATACTAACGGTCTATTATCTAATTTATTATTCAGCCTTCCTTTTGAATCAGGATTATTATATCCTTTGCTATATGCCCAATCTAATAATTCTTTGTTTTTTGTTTCGACGTAACCGTACTTTTCTGCGTCTACGCTAAAATCACTTTGTGTGGTGTTATCTTTATCTTTGCTTATATGTAATCCCCAATACCAATAGCTATCCCAATTCTTATTGAGCCAATCCATGCTTTCGTACCAATGACTAACCGGTTCATATGGCAACCCTGCTATCATACCAATAGTACCTCTATACAATCCAAGCCTATTATTAAACTGATCTCTAATCCATAGTAACCCTTCTTTTACTCTTTTTGGATCCATTCCTTTTCCAATACATTTGGCGGCCAATGGATGAAATGTTTCTATACCATAAAAATGTCCCCATACCCTTGCTCTACAAAGTAATTCTATTTGCTGTGGTCTTGATATCAATAAATCAGCTCTAATGAAAGAAGTAAAATTAGCCTTGAAAGGTAAAACTTCTACTGCTTTTGCTAATTTCTCTATTTTATTATCTCTGTCATTAAAAGTATCATCACCGATAATATAATTAGTAGTTCCCCATTTTTCATAATTTGTCATTAATTCGTTATACAAATCATCCGAGCTTCTGCTGTAATCTTCTTTGACAGCTAAGAAAGCGTAATTACAATACTTACATTTAAATCTACAACCCCTAGTACATTCTAAAGTAAGGGCTTCGTGTGGTTCTATGAAATCATTAGGGTGGTAATTACAATTATACTTGTCTATTACTAAACCTTTATAATGATGATTGGCATCTATTAATAAGCTATTAGGTGCCCAATCAGGATATTTTCCTATTGGCTCTGGTCCGCCTCTGAACATCCATTCTAACACAGGAGTAATGGCATGTTCACTGTAACCGAATACCATACAGTCTGCTCCATAATCCATTTGATAAGGTTTGGGTCCTCCCATCAATATTTTAGCATCTGGATATTCTTTTTTTAAAAAATTAATTTTATTTAGGACCATTTCATCGTTCATCCATAGATTACCAAAAGCAAATAAATCAACTTTATAAGGTAAAGAATCTACAAATTGTTTTACTTCCTTATCTGTCCATCTAGCTAACCAATCTATCACCTCAACAGTCCATGATTGCATACGCATCATATCAGCAATTTTATACGCACCCATAGTACGTCTAATGATATCGTCTCCACTTTCATTAAAAATTACTGCGTAATTCATTTTATTTTTGCCACCATATTCCAACAAGGATATGCCCAATAATCACTAAAGGAAGGTAAAGTGTCCTTTTCTAATAATAAAATATCAAAACTTTTAAATGTATCTAACATATCTTGTTCTTCTAGCTGTGGAGGAGTATAATCCACGCTACCTAATTTATTTTCTAATCTGCCGGATTGATTACAATATATTCCTTCATGATCTAACATTTTGTAAATAATATCAGCATACTTTTGCCTTAATTCGTGAGGTACAAAATGATATAAACCAAAGTCTATTATGACATCATATTTTTCATTTGTGTCAATTTTAAATATATCTATACAATCAAATGTACAATCACTTTTCTTTTCTTTAGCAATGTTAATTGCTGTTCTTGAAATATCTATACCGTGTACTGTAAAGCCTTTTTTACTTAAAGGAATACTGTTCCTGCCTTCACCGCAACCTACATCTAAAATTTTTCCTCCTTTAGGAAAAAAATTAATAAACTTATCTAATACATTAGCCGGTGCTTTACCCCAAGCAGGATTTCCTTCGTGATAAATTTTATTCCAAAAATTAGGTAACCTAATCTCATAATCTGTGAGATTTTTATTGACCGGATATTGTGTTGGCATTAGGTAAGATCCGCAACTGCCTCTGCGTACGGCGCCTCGTATGCCCAACTAAAAATTACTCTTATAGAATCAGTACTATTAACTATTTGATGGGGTACTTTAGTGTTTATTAAAGTAGGCATAACTGTAGCATGTTCACAAGCAAGTTCAGCATTTTCAACATAAGTCAACCATTCGTTGGATTGCCATATGCCTTTTTTATCACCAAATTGATCATAAATTTTTTCTGCTATCTCTCCACCAGTAAAAAACTTTGTGGTCTTTGTATTGTCACAGTTAGTAACAGGTATGCTTATTGCGGAACTCCTATGAGCATCAATATGTATTGGCCAAGATCCTTTACTACATTTCATTAATTTAATATGATTCTTTAATTTAGGATACTTGTCTCTTATACCCTTTAGATAATCGTCTGCTTCTACATCAACCACCTTCACATCTGTATATATTGCTAGTGCTTCAACATCTGATAAACTTTTCCATTCATCAGTAAGCATATTATCTGCTATGCCTTTCATATAATCTAAATCTATGAATCCAGGTAGCTCTGTTAAATATGGTTCTTTCATAATGTTTTACCTTTCAATTTATCTTCAAATATTTGGCAAACATCTTCGTATGTTTCTTCAAAACACAACTGAAACACTATTCTTGTATCGTTGTCCTCTGTGAAGTAAACATTATGATAATGTCCACCAGTATTTAATATTGCCCCGTATCCTTCATAATTGATACTGGCTACTTTATTTAGTGACTCATCATAGAACCAAGTCTCACCACAATTTTGCGTTAAAGGAAAGCTGATTACTGTTTGTCGTGGTATGTATGTACCTTCAAACTCGTTATGGCGATTTTTATCCTTATGAATTTTACTTCCTGATTCGTTTACCTTCAAGAGCTGGCAAACACAATTTAAACCTGTGTTATTAAATTTTTGTATTGTGCTAGGTAATTTAAAAAAACTTATTTTATAACTTATATCTACAAAAGCATTAGGCTTTAATGCTATTTCTAAAAGTTCTTTCTTAGTGCTTTCACTAAGAATGTTAGGTACAACTCTATAATAGGGATCATAACTTTGTAGCATATTGTTCTTTTTTAAGTTCATACTTATCTATCAATAAATCTGTTATTGATCCTGTTTTTGTAGTGGGTGTAACTCCACCGCTAGAACTTGTAATGAATACCTCATCAGCAGATTCAAATTGTTCAATAGAAATAGGTGTTCTATGAAATTCTAAATTACACTCCTTTGCTATATCCTCAACTACGGTCATTGTGACTCCACGTAGTACGTTGGCACTAGCTGTCATTATTTTTTTATCTTTTACTATTCCAACATTGAATCCAGGTCCTTCGGTTACGTTTCCTGAAGTATCAACAAGAACTGTAGTATCAAAATCCTTAGGACGTTGTATTTGGCTCATAGTTAGTTCTATCCATGCCATGTTTTTAAAAGTTTGTCCATAGTAAGCATCATGAACCCTTTTGACTTGTTTGTCCAAGTAAAGTTTTACCATAGGTGTAGACGCTATAGGATAACTAGGTTTCATATACATAGCAAAATTTACAGGACAGTTTTCAAGATCTCTTGGATTACCACTAGGAGGAAATCCTCTCCATAGGATAAACCAAACAAAAGCATTTTTAATTTCATTTTTGCTTTTTAGTGTTTTACAAATTTCTAACAAATCTACATCTGGTATTTTTAATCCATACCTTTCAGCACTATTTCGAAATCTATTTTCATGTCGATCAAAACAAAACGCATTACCGTTGTATACTGGCATTACATCGTAGGTAGCATCACAATGTATAAATCCAAAATCTAAAATACTTGGCCCTATGTCTTTCAACGGCATATACTCACCGTTCTTATATGCTGTTAGTTCTAATACGTTACTCATCAAATTTTACCTTCTTTAGTTGCGGATCATCAGGCAATTTTTTCTTAAGTTCTTTTAATCTATTAATACGCCATTCTAATAATTTAAAATCTAAAACCCAAGGAAAAATTGCGTGAATAAGACTTCCTATTGTTACTCCAAGTAGAAAAAAGAATTCAGCCATTGCTAATCTAAAATGCCACCAATACCCCGCATCTTCTCTACCTGCTTTTGCTTTTGCTTCTTTTAAATGTTTAGGATTGTACCACATAATTTCCTTTCAGCAAACTTCTACGTCTATTATATTCATTAATATCTAAACGCCAAACAGTTTGCTCACAGTTATATAATTCCATATCACAATATTTTTCTAATATACCTTGCTTTGCTAAAAGACCCATTAATCTGTGATTGCGAGCCGCTTTACCGTTTGAATGCTCTCGGTAAATGTTTGTAGTAATATATAGCTTATCTGTAGGACAGTAGTCTATAAAGCGAGGTATAAATTCTCTTTGTGTAACACTATTCCAATCACCTTTGCCTAATCCCTTAAAATTATTATTGTGCGGAAGTTCGCAACCTCTAAATAGTATCCTCCAAGCATCATTGCTTACCTCTGGTAAAGGATGACACCCGGCAACTGCTATGATATTTCCGTTTTCCATAGCACAAAAATATTCACCCCATTCCTTTGTTTTTTCAAACCTCATTTCTTTCAAACTACTATTGTTTACATAACCTAATTCTTTTGCTTTTTTACAAAAGTTTTCTAAGTTAGGAATGAGATCATCCGTTATTACTTTTACTTCAATCATAGTGGCATTAAATTTGTGACTATTGTTTCTGCTGTATTTTTATTAAGTTCAAGATTAACAACCAACCAATAACTATCATTATTTGTGCTGTTGAATAATTGATGGACCTTTGCTGTATTCAAAAAGTATAAATGTCCTACACGCCAATTTAATACTTTATCTTCTAATATAAATGTACAAGGGTTTTCCATTGGACATATTAATCTACAACTATCTAAATTAAGATGCCTAAAATCTCTATGTGTAGGAAAATATCCGCCTGGTGCTAATTTTAAAATGTGTGTTCTAAAAAAATTACCTTCAAATGGATACAAAAACTTTTTAATATTTTCATTTTTTATGTAAGCATCTGTATATACGTTAAAATCTTTTTCTTCATAATTTGTTTTATTTTCTTGATTGTATTCGTGTAAACTATCTAGATCAGGTATACCAGACAATCCACCATCCAAACTTGTAAGGCTTAATCCGTATCTAGCGATTGGTTTTCTTGGATTATATTTGACATAGTCAAAATTTTCTTCTGTCCATTTTATGTAGGTTTTGCTATCAAAATTAAAACCTAGCCTAATAAAATCTCCATATTGTGTTATAGTTTGATAAAGGCCAGACAAGATATCCTCCAAATTCTATTCATATAAATATTTATTGAACGCATAAGAAGGTTTTAGCCAATATGAATAGACAAACTCAGCTTGAAAATCAAATAAAGTTTATGAATTATGACCGTAGTAAAAACATGGACATAATACGTAATATGCAAAAGTGTCAAAGAAATTGGGACTACTCCAAAAAAATATGGGACGAAATAGTTGAATATTTACTATGGATAGCTGAAAACAGTCCTTCCAAACAATGGGAAGCGTACTATGATGTTTACTGGAGTGCAGATAGAAAAGTAATACAAGAAATATCTAGATATACTTGGGGGTGTACACATAGCAGAAATCCTCCTAGCACATGGAGAAATGCTCAAAGCAATGCTAATATGTATATGTTGTTTGTTGCCAAAGAACCAGAAACACAAGAAAATTGTAATCCTGATGGCACATTAAAATCTAACACAAAAAATTCTAGATGGGAAAATGCTTATGTAAGCATTGGAATAGCAATGGGCCTAGTCATGCATGCGGCACATAAATTAGATATGGTGACAGGATGTAATAAAAGCCACGGTGATATAAATGGTGATATGTTTTGGGAAAATAAACTAGGAATTTTAGATGATGTCAAAGCAGGTAAAAAGAAAATCGCTTATGGCATAGGTATAGGTTATCCACAGGAAGATAAAGAAAGATGGCAAACTGACGAAACAGAATTAGCAATCGGTGCTGGTAATGGCGATACACTTACTACACTGACAGAAAAAGATCCTAATTGGGTAGATACCCATTTGGTGACCGGCAAGCCTGTAAGAAAAATAAAAATCGTTGATATAAAGGATAACCCAGAAGCAGTAGACCCTTATGGCAATTTACATCAAATACCTCTTACAAGTGATATAAAAATTAACACACAAAAAATACGAAAAATAAAGGTAATAGAAATTAAATGATCAATATTGTAGTCACTAGCAAACCATGTGATGGTTTGTTTTACTATAGTTATGAATATATGTCTATACTTAAAAGTATAGGCATGACTGTAAAATTAATCGTAATTAGTCATAGAAAGTTCAAAGAACAAGACTACTTGGATAGTATTACAGAAAAGTACATTCATTGTGATGATATTATTTTCAATAATTTTGATCCAGACGAAAATGATAAAACTTTGATACTTGGAAGAAGTATGATGACTCTGGGCTATCAAGATTTTAAAGACTATAATGAACAACAGCAAGACACTTTAAAAAAAGTATTCAAAGGTGATTTGATTGCTGTATATTCAGAAAATCATCCTACACGATATCATCAAGCATTATCATTTTTCCATCCAAGACGAATAATTGATCTATGTGATACAGAGGTATATCCTGACGGACCAACAGATTTTCATTTTGAAAAACACATTAACTTTAGCATTTATAAAGATTTAAAAAATGATGTAAAATTTAATCATTTATTTTTAGGCACAAATAATTTATATTACTCGACAGTGCAATCAATAATAAAGGATTATCCAGACCATGGTATAATTACTTACAATGAGGATTATATAGATCCAAATAATAATAATATATTTGCTCCTGTCAAGAACTTAATGGGTATGTTTGAAACTTATGTATATACTAAAGATACATTTGATCCTGCTCCAAGAATATTTCAAGAATGTAGATATTTTGGAAAGGAAATAATTTATCAGAGAGATAAAACAATAAAAGATGGAGGAAGTGTGTATTGGGAAAGAGGATTAACTGAGCCAGATGTCAAACCAATAATAAGGGCTATACAAGAACTTCACAAACAAGGAGTGACTAAATGATATCATATGACGGTTGGGATAGGGAATATGCTGAAAATAAAGATGCTTACATAGAAATATTTGATATTTTTATGAAACAACTTAATTATGAAAACGCCGAAGACTTTGAAAAACAAATAGCAGAATACGTAGGTAGAAAACATGTTGTCAGTGTTGCTTGTGCCACTGATGCCTTAGGATTTTCTTTAATGAGTCACGGTATAGGGCCTGGAGCAGAAGTATTAGTAACTGACTTTAGCTGGATATCTAGTTCATCTTGTATAAGCATGACCGGAGCAACACCTGTCTTTTGTGACATAGATTTAGATTCATATCATATAAGTTTAGATAGCATCAAGCGTATGGTAAGTCCGAGGACAAAAGCAATAATATATACACACTTGTTTGGAAACATGGTCGATGTAACAGAAATAATAGAATTTTGTAAAGAAAATAAAATATTTTTTATTGAAGATGCCGCACAATCTCTTGGTTCAAGTTATAATAAAGTAAAAGCAGGAAGCATTGGACATTGTAGTTCTTTCAGTTTCAATACAAACAAAGTAATAGCAGGTATAAATGGCGGTGGTGTTTTTATGACCGACAATGAAGATATTGCTAACATAGTAAAGAAATTAAGACGACACGGTAAAGATAAAGACTTTGAAATGATAGGTTACAATTCTAGAATGTATGTTTTAAATTCCATGATAATAAAACAGCGTATGAAAAATATTGTTGAAACACAAAAAACAAGGCAGGAAATAGCACAAAAATACAACGAAGCATTTAAAGACCTTCCCGTGATTACACAGAAGCCTAGTCCTATACTAGATCATAATTTCCACAAGTACACAGTGAGATTTGAAAACAAAGATATTAGAAAAAAAGTTAAAAATGCTTTAGGTTTGTCAATACATTACGAACGGCCACTATCAGAAAATTCAATGTATGAACATTTGAAATATAGAAAAGATGATTGTAAAAATGCTAAACTAGTGGCAGATACAATAGTATCACTTCCTATACATGCTTGGTTAAAGGAAGAAGAAATCAATAAGATTATCGATACAGTAAAATCTAATTTTTCCGCATAAAGTCTTGAATATCTCTTGCGGCTACCATGTGTGAACCACGTCCTGGATGTAAATCATCTCTAGCCATGTCAATAAAAAAAGATTTAGTCTTCACTACATATACATTGACTTTATTCCAAGGATAGTAAAAATCTTTATAATCTCCTTCACAGGTGACATGATAATTTTTGATTCCCATACTATCCAAATGATATTTTGCCATATTCATTCTCATAAGTGAATCATACACAGTATCTATTTCGGTATGGAATCTTTCATAATACAATAGACTATCTTCTAATACTGTTCCAGGTGGTGGGTTTTTGTTTGTTCCTATTTTTTGTAAATCCATAGGCATGAATCTTTTAATATTTCCACCTCTCCAGTTCTTGCGATCTTTGTCTAAAAATATACAATACCTATCAAAATAACTCCACATGATAACAACGATATCACCTTTTACAAATTTAGTGTGTAGGATTATATCTAGAATGTGTTTATTAGAAGCGCCAGGCACAGCAAAATTTACACATTTACGCTTCATGTTATCAGCAATTAATCTTGGCCAAGCAAGTTTACTAGGTTTTGGGCCATGTGATCCAGACTTGGTAAGACTTGGATCTCCATTTTTATCAACCCAGCAATCAGGAAGTCCTTCTCCGTAAGTATTACTACAACCAAATGCTACTAATCTGTCCATGCTAATATTTACCTGCCAGGCTTAAACAGATTAAATTTTACGGAAAATAAATATTGAAGCTAGAGTTGTATATGAGAAAGCCAATATCATTAAAAGAATTAAAAGGTTCAGAATACAGAACAGTGGATTTTTATCTATCAAAATCCTGTAATAAGTCCTGCCACTACTGTACTGCTTGGACACTTGAAATGAGATATCTACACACTGACATGGATTTAGTGCGAACCATATTGAAAGGATTATCACCCTACAAGACAAGGATATGTTTACTAGGAGGTGAACCTGGATTGATAAAAAATTTAGATGAAATCATAGCAGAAATAAAAAAGCATGATAACTTAATTCCACAAGTCTTATCAAATAGTTTGGTAAGAAAGTTTTATCCCCATATTCTTGAAGATCCTGAAATAATATACATCGAACATTTAGTTTTAGATTTTTATGAAGATAGGATTGAAAAATTAGGCAATTGGCCTTTCTTACCTTTAAATGACAAAAATAATTATAACTTAATAATAGAAACGCCTGGCTATTTTAAATACAGAGATAGATTTGATCTTACAGAGATAGATCACGAAAACACTGAATTTAAAGAATACAATTCTAGATCACCAGATTTTCATAGTGACCATGATATAATACAGGCACCAGAAATAGAGCGTAGAATATGTGCCAAGTTTCCACAGGTTCCTGTATTTGATTTTGAAATACAAAAGATTAGACATTGTAGTAGAAAAGCAATCAACGGTTCTAGAGAATTTGATATAACTGTAGAGAATATACAAAAAATGATGGAATACAAATTATTTGACTTTGAAAAATATTGTACAACTTGTATGGATATTATTCCTCCTAGACCAGAAGCTAGGAGGTTAGAAATTTTAGAAAAAATAGCATTGGAAAAAACAACAGTATGAACATCTACTCAGTAGCATTAAATATTCATGACCATAACACATATGACGGTACTTTCCATAACCAAATTGAACGTCATAATAGAATTAAGCATAATCTTAATTATGAATGGTCACATGACCCTAATCCTAGTAAAAAATTCTTTAATGAATTTGTGTTAGACAAATATAAAAGTAGAGATGAAAATAATATATTTGCATTTACTGTGTCAAATTTAGGACAAGAGTTTGTTATAGATTTGATCAACGAAAATTTTTATAATAATGATTTTTTAAAATTTAAACCAAAAAGTTTATGGGAACCGTTTCATAGAGGATGCGTGTATTACATTGATCATCATCAATCACATGCTACCTATGCCTTTCTTACTAGTGGCTTCACAGAATCTGACATATTAGCTATAGATGGAAGAGGTTGGCAGTTTAATTGTATTTTTATTGGTAAAGATGGTATAATTAAAGATCTCTCTAAGAAGATCCCAATTGGAGGACTGTGGAATAGATTAGCACAAGATATAGGATTTAGATATCTTGACGCAGGCAAAGTAATGGGATTAGCTGGATATGGAAAATACAATTATCAAACTGATGCTATGATAGAAACTTATTTAATGAACCCTAATCACACGCTACCTAGCTTTGCTCCTGAAGTAATTAAAAATAATAAAAGGGAAGATATAGCATATACATTACAATTTAAAACTATCGAACTTATAAAAAATTATGTGTATCCACTTAAAACTTGCGACAACATTTGTGTAGCAGGAGGAGTAGCATACAATGGTTACATGAATGAAGAATTAACAAAACATTACAAAAATGTACACGTTCCTCCCGCTGTGGGCGATGAAGGACAAGCATTAGGTACATATATGCACGCCGATTATTATTTAAATGATAATATACACAAGCCAAGCGTATTTGCCGGCAAAGAACAAAAAATAGATGCAGATTTATTCACAGGAATGAATTTTGAAAAATGGCCTTTTGAAAAATTAATCACAAAAGTAGCAGAAGAAATAGCAAATGGAAAAATAGTAGGATGGTATCAAGGAAAATCAGAAAGCGGCAATAGGGCATTAGGCAATAGAAGCATTCTTGCTGATCCAAGAAATCCAAATATAAAAGATATCATAAACAAGAGAATTAAAAAACGCGAAGATTTTAGACCATTTGCGCCTAGTGTGTTAGAAGAACATTATAAAGATTTTTTTGATACTAACCAACCTAGCCCGTATATGTCAAGAATTATGCCTGTAAAGGTAGATACAGTACCAGGTATAACTCATGTAGACGGAACTGCTAGAATACAAACTGTTAATAGACAATTCAATGAAAGGTATTATGATTTGATCAATGCTTTTTATAAACACACTGGAATACCAATGTTATTAAATACCAGTTTCAACTGCCAGGAACCTATTGTAGAAACTCCACAAGACGCTTTGAAAACTTTTAATAATAGCGGATTAGATTTATTGGTGTTAGGAGATTATTTGATATGGAAGTAATCAATAAAAATTATTGGAAAGTATGGTGGGAAGCTGTACAACACGGTCATGAAATAAAAGATATACTTTATAGCGTAGGTCCTGATCAAATGGAATCAAAAATACATCTTGTTGATTGTATTCCTTTAGATGAAATGAAAAAATTCAATGATTTGAAAATACATTTGTACGGTGGCTGGTATGGCTATCCTTTAATTAATCTTTTATTGTCCAAGTTTTTAAACATAGAACACATTACAAATATTGACATGGACGAAAAAGCATTAGATTTATCTAGGAAATATACACAGGCATTAGAACTAGAACACAAAGTTTTTTTCAAACATAGAGATGTTAAAGATAAAATAGAAACATCATACTATAAAGACAAAGACGTAAGACTGGTAATTAATACATCAAGTGAACATATGGCAGATCTGCCTGATTTAATAGCAAATAAAGATTACACGCCTAACTGTGTATTTGCTTTACAAAGTAATAATATGTTTCATGTAAAAGATCAACATATTAATTGTTCAAATAATTTAGATGAATTTATAAAAAAGACTGGACTTACTAAGATATGGTTTGCTGACACATATAAAATGTCAAATGGATATGAAAGATATACTGTTATTGGCAATCATCGAACTTAGATTTTAACCAATCAAAATCATTTATCAACCGAAGATCAGACCCCCTAGAAAAGCCAAACTCCATACCAGCATTAGCACCTCGAATCGCATCTTCACGAAATCTTCCATTAGCTGTAGTGGTCCATATTTTAAGTCTTTCATTTGTTTCTCCTTCTTGTTGTCTATCTATCACTTTACTGCTTAATTTAGCACATTCTCTAAAAGCACTTTTCCATGTGTTGAACGAGTCAGTATCAAAAGCTGTTATATTACTTACTTTGTCGAACACAATAAAATTATCTGAAATGCTGGTTGTCATATCAAAACTGTTTACATTCATATTCTTAGTTAATTTTCTTGGTAGCAATTTAACTCCACCATAACCATAAGTTAGATTATTTACAGGATTCATGCTTTTATAAACATGAACAATATTTTCATTTTGTGAAGTAACAAAGTAATCAAAATTAAATTCTTTTGTAATGACAGCGTCACCGTCTACTACATAAAAATATCGAGTGCTTGCCTTTTTTGCCGCTTCAATATGTGCTTGGTGTATTCCTTTTACTCCGTCTATCCTTTTTACTCTATCTCCAAAAACTCCTTTTACGTTAAATCTTTTGAAAAGATCATTATAATTTTCATCAGCGTTTGGTTCTCCATAACTTATAAAAATTATATCATGCATCTTTAACTTCCTTGTAAAATTCTTTGTATTCAGGAAATGTTTTTACAAAATCTAAATTTCTTCTTTTATCATATTCCTTTATAAATTTGTAAAATAGTTTTTGTGCTTGTCTTTGTTCTTCTTTGAATTCTTTGTTTTTAAATCTGTATAACACATCAGCTACAATTCTTTTAAGTTTAGCTGTTTCTATATCTCCAAAGCTACCAATATCTGTGTTTTCAATCATAAAATCTACAGCTGGAATTAAATGTTTCTTAACAAGTTCTTCACTTGCTACTTTTACATCTAAGAACTGAGGATTTCTTACATAAGGTATGTCAACCTTTATTCTATGATCTGCTCTGTGTTTCCTATAGTATGTTGTTTTCAAATGAAGAATCCAAATCAAAAAATTTTTAAAGGTTGGTAAGCTCAATATATTAAAGGCACTCATAAAACTTATCCTACTATCTGTATTCCTAGCAAAGTATTCTATGTTATCCTTAAACAAGAACCAATCCATGCCATATCTACTGTATTCTGCTTGAGCTCCACTACTTTCAGCACTTGTAAATAGTGTAAACTGATTAACACTTTTTTTACTTTCTAGCTCTTTTATACTTTGTGTAAACTTTTGCCACAAGTCTTTGGGCGGACATCCATTAGAATTGATAGCAAAATCTAAATTAGGTTGCGGATTTTCAATCAAGTAATCAATAACCTTTTGTGTATGTTTACTGAGCAAAGGTTCTCCGCCTGTAATTCTAAAAACTTTCATATGTTTCACTGCTTCTGGGAACCATTTCCAAAATGCTTCTATATAAGGATTATGTTCCCTTTCTAAAATTTGTACCTCGTCTGGATCAATGGCATTGTAGTGCCATATTCCTAAATCATAATAACCTTGTTGTTTTACTTCTTCTGCCCATTTACTGCTAAAGGCAGGACCACAATAAGAACATTTAAAATTACATATATTACTAAAACTTATTTCCACATATCTAGGATAGAAATCTTCATGCCCTGTTGACTTGGATATTGAATCAAAATCTTCCCAACTGAAATGATCAGCACTTTTGTAAACTCTATCGCTAAACTTATCAGTATTATCCTCTATTCTCCAACAATAATCACATTCTTCAGGACGTTCATTATTAAGCATCCTACGTCTTGTATTTTTTTTGAACTCCGTATTATGTAGTACATTTGGATTATTTTTTAGATCTTCTAAAGGAATTTTATGAGCTTTGACATGATGACAGCTATGATTTATCCCTGATCCTAAGTGTATAGTTACCTGTGTCCATTTTGCTAAACAAAATCCACAGCCAACTTTATTTAATTTTTCTTGAACTTCAGCTGGATCAGCTCTAATCATTATCTATTACCGATTTATTAATTACTCTGCCATAGTTTTGATTTACAGTTTTGAAAAAAATACTTTGTTCTTGGCTCAGTGGTTGAGTAGAAATAGGTAATTGTAATTGATTAATTAAGTTGTTACCTATATTCCATATTTCATTATGTAAAATATCCTCTGGCATTTCGTCTCTATTTGCCCATAGCTCGTCTAAATGTGTAAAGTCTCTTACATTAACGTAATCCCAATCCGAAAGCATTGTCATTTCTAAACCTTCTCTTGCTCCGTAAATAGCCCATTCGCCATTTTTCACATCACTACCAACCATTGTCCAAATATACAACATGTTTAAATTTTTAGGATGTCCTTTCAAAAACTCAGAATGTGCTACCCTTTCTCCTCTATTAAGAGATAATTTAACACCTTCTCTAAAACCTGCTCGCCAGGCTTGTTTAGGAGTAAAGTTATTATGAGTCAAACTAAAACAACTATTCTGCTGTATGTATTGTGCGTCCCAACAAAAGTCTACCTTGGCTTGAACATTGTATGGATCAGCATTCTCATGTGTTTTCATATTCAAAACATATTCTCTTGGCCAGCATTTCAATCCACCGTTTCCATACATTAGGCCGTTTATAATATTTTGTCCACACCAACTTATAACACTTTTTTCTAAATTAGCATGGGTGTCAAAGTCTAACACTTGATCTAAAAATTCCTGTTTTATTGTGTTATCACCGTCAACTGTTACAAATCTGTCTGTTTCACTTATTCTAGCACACTCTTTATGTGCGGCATCTGAACCTAGTATCCCATGAACACGTTTTGCCCATGGAACTTTGTTTTTCAAATCAGCCCAATTTTTTTCAGCATTAGGTTCGTCATAACTTAAAAAAATAATATCTAGTTCTGCTATTTTAATTTTCATAATCACTCCTAATCACGCTGTCTCCAAACATCAAGTATATTAGTGTTTCATATTTTTCGTCTATTTCAATCCACATTTCTCCTACAAATTCGTTTGTAAAAGCCCTACAAGGAAATGCTTTTTGAATACCATAATATGGTCCAAGATGTTTACAAATAATTTTCATCTGTTTCTCTTGTTACACAATCAGCAAATATATTTTTAGTGTATACGCTGTAAGATTCCATGTTTTTAAAAGGAAATGATTCCTTTGATCCTATTTTGAAAGTAAAAGTATTTAATAAGAAATGAGGATCTCCTTTTTTTGTTACATAAAAACTAACTTCATCTAAGTTTTTTGGTGTATCTATTGTGTTTAAATAACATTCACCTTTACTCTTGTCAACTACAAATTCTATTTCATGAAAATTATCTTTGGGAGAAGTCAATTCATTAAGCAAAAATTCTTGTGGCGCTTCATCATCATTTTTCTTTAACTGAAAATTTTTATCTCTTTTGTTGTATATTACTTTCCAATTAATAAAATTTTCTTTTAGTGTTTGAAAAGGCTCAACTTGCTCGTTTGTAACCTCAATATGATTGTATGACTCGTTAATGCTTGGTCCTATACCAAAAATTTCACCTGTGTTTTTATCAAAAGATACGTATTGTTTGGTGCTAATATTCATTTAATATCCTTTCACAAAAATTATTCTTGGTATAATGTATTATGCCATGTTGTAAGTAATTTCCAATTTTTAATTGTTTTTCTGCGTCGAAATAAAACGGAATTGTTTCTGTCCAATCTTCTTGTGTGGTCTCCCAATCTTGGACATGAGATTTCATATGAACAAAACTTGCTGGTTTAAAAATATAATTCTTGATATCTTCATCTAATAAAGTAATAGCATGATTTAAATCCATACTACTTACTTTGGGTGTAAGTTTAGGAACATATATTTTATAATATTCCTTGTAATTTCTACAGACTTGTTTAAGTTTTAAATAATATCTTAAAGCTGTATCATTTTGTTTAAAATAATGAAACGCACAGTATATATTAGGAATATTATTTTGAATAAACGCTTTTCTATAGTAATGACTAGTAACAGGATTATTTTTATATGTTCTAACATTACTTGTAAAACATAAATCATAATTTTTAAAGTACGACCACCAATAACTTATGTCATCTAAAAAAAGCATATCAGTATCCAGTAAAACAGTTTCTTGATATGGAGTTTCGTGATACGCTTTCCATCTAATATCTGTTCTGTAGAAGTTTTGTGTGTTTCTATCTGATGTAGGAATAGCAATTACATGATCGAACACATGTTTGTATTGATCAGAAACTTCATCACCGGTAAGCAAAGAAACGTTTTTGATAGTTTGTGTTTGTTTTATACTCTTAGCACATAGATAGGCTTGTTGAATATGCTCTTCTCCGGTAGCTATCATAATGTAACCTTTAGACATTTAAACTTCTCTCCAAACTAAACTTGTTCATTACATGTATATTCATACCCTTGACTGTAGAAAGGATATATTCATTAAATAATTTTTCTTTTTGTATGAGAAATGTTAGACTGTCGTCTTTTATCTTACACAAAATATCCCTATCAAGTGTATAATACATTTTTCCAGGCAAATTTTTAGCCCAATCTCCTTCTTGAAATCCGTTCATAATGTGTATACCCATGCTGAAAAGATGATCATTCCTAAAATTTCTACTTGCTAAATCATATACGTCACTGTAATGGTCCCAATTATCGTACAAATGTCTTAATAGATCAAAAAATATTTTACTTTCTTGACTTTTTGTAAAATAAAAACATGTTGCCCAATAAAAAGGAATACCCTTGTCATTGATGTAATCAAACTCTTTGTAATTTCTCCAGGAGCATAAATCTACTCCATGTCTATAAATTTGAAAATTATCATTTGTTTGAAAGGAGTGTTTAAATTTATCATTACATATTATATAATCCGTATCTAATACTAAAGTTTTATCATAAGGACTTAAATTAAAAGCATTATGTCTTTCATTGTTTTTAAAATTCAGTGTTGTCTTACGTTGTTGTCCATCATAATATCTTTTTTCATTGTGTTGCGAATCATCAATTTGAATTATCTTATCAAAAACATCATGATATTGAATATCAAGTTTGTCAAATGTAGATGTTACAATTGAAACAGGTAAATTTAAATATTTTTTTGAACGGGAAGCAAGTTCTACTGCTTGTTTTATATAATTAATAGAACCATTATTATTAGCAAAGCATAAGATTCCATTAGACATCTACTAAACCTTCTACACTACGTTTAGTGCTGAGAGTTTTGTACTCCTCATGATACTGATTTGTAGCTTCTGTATATTTGTGTAGTAGTGATTCTGTGAAGTCTTCCAAATCATCTATCTCGATAGGAGTTTTGTTGTCATCAATAATTAAAGTAGATGATGTTTTAGATAAAAGCATTGTACAAAAATTAATAAGCTCTCTATTAGCTGTAAATGTGCCGCCAAGATAGTACATAATTAAGTTTTCTTGATACTTTTCATATAGAATCCTCTTTTGGTTATTCAGAGTCGCAGAATAATTTGAAAATTCCAATGCTTTTTCAAGAGATTCTTCCATAGTTATACTCCTATATAATGTATAACTATTTAATCTTACAGAGCGTTGGTGGTATTGAAAGTTGGCGCCGGTACATTGACGCTATTTGAATTATTTGGTCTGTTTTGTTGAGCTGTGCTTGACGTTGTAGCATCTACAGCTTCGTCAAAATTTGGATTTGGACCTTTATCTTCATTAAAAGTAACTTTGAAATATAATACAGCTCCACTTTTATATGCTTCTATTAAATAATCGTTAGCACTATACGCACTAGCCGCCTTGTTAAATATTGTTACATAAGATCCAGGTAAATTACTGTAACCATAACTAGTTCCAATTGAACCGTTGCTTGTAGTGCTTCTTCCAAACACAACAGTACCTACTGAAGACATCAAACTTCTCCAGTCATTGTTGATAGGAGTGTTACCTGATCCGATTAAACCGCTTATGTTGATTGTTCCGCCAGCGTTAAAATATACTCTCATATGATCTACACCACTAATTGTAGTTTGACTTCCGTCTCCATTAGTAACAGAGTATCCGCCAAATGTAACTGTAAAGTAATGATCAATATCAGTTGACCAAGATGCTGTTCTTGTACTTGTAATTCCTGATTCCAAACCTAATTGGCTTGGAGCTACACTTAATCTTGAAGATTGTGCTGTAATACTTAAGGATTCGTACTGAGCGTATCCTTCTTTTGTAGCATTATTGCTATCTTCGATCGTATCTCCAACTGATGGAGGAGCAATTTCCGCAGGTAAACTTCCTGTCTGGTGAACTCTTATTTTTGTTAGATCCGTGTCAAGGTTAACCATATCTTGAGCTGTAACTGTATTACCTACTACAACAGTCTGACTAGTTACTGACTGTCCGTATCCTTCGTCTCCTGCTCCTAGTCCTAAAACTGCCGCTACCCTTGCTCTAATATTATTATACCTTGCCGCGGTGATTGTATCGCCTACTGCCATTTTACTTCCTTATATTTTATAACTTTAAAATACACTCCACTAAAGTTTCTTCATGCCTGTCGTTGCTTTCTAAAGCTACACCAATCATGTCTCCGTTTCCATCAACACTTGCTGTTCCGTTATCAGCAACAAATACAGCTTCCCCTTTATTTACCGGACCTGTAATTCTTACTGGCACTCTTCCGACTAAAGCTACTGCTTGACCTTCAGCCTCTGAATTCATTAAATAAGCTGGTTTTGTACTAATTACTCCTATACAAATACCTTCTCCATTTTCACATGCTTTTGCTTCGGCTTCTCCGCCTATCATCATTAGTGTTCCTACAGGATAATTTTTGTCAGTTGTATATTTTTCTGCCAAGTCAGCGTATCTTGCTTGTGTTGATATTCCATTAAACACATTGGCCGCTAAATTACCGCTGGAATCTCTTACAGCTACGGTGTTATTAGTAGCACTTGTATCACCTGTTCTGAAGTTGCTACCTACCTGTAAATTTGTAGCGTTTGTTGCTAATCCAATAAAAGAAGTAGCATACATAGCTCTAAACTTATAGTTATTATCCCCTATGTCATAAGTTGTAGTAGCTGTAGGAATAAGTCCTGCCGCCTGTACATGGAAAGGTTCTGTAGTAACACCTCCACTTGACTTTACTTTAAATCTAATTTTTTGTCCAACTGTGTTATCGATGACTGCTTCATCGCCACTTCCTGCTGTATCAATCTTAATAGCTAAATCATTAGCATCACCAATAGTCAATCCAGAATCTGTAAATCTTACAATACTGTTGAAGTTTGCCGCACCTGATAACGCATAATCACTTGCTGGTAATCCATTTAATTTATCTGCGTTGGTAGCTGTACCATAAAATCTAAATGCCCCACTTGTTACTCCGTCGGTGCCTGAAGTTGTATTTCTAAGTGTTAAACCTTGTCGTACAACATCAAATCCTGTTATTACGTTTTGTGGATCAGTAGCGTCAATTGTAAATTCTGAATTACTTATAATGAATACTACACCATCTTCTACAGTACCTTTAATTATTGTTCTATTGTTTTGATTTGAATCTCTAACCTGCCCAGTTACCATTGCTGAAACTGTAGCACCAATACTTTGTGGACCAATTAATACAAATCCACCATTTGCGTTTTGTGCGTATAATTGATTGTTACCGCTATCCCACCAAAAATCACCAGTTGTTAGTCCTACAGGCTGTGTTGAACTTACTTCTGCTCCACCTGTTGATCTAAATTTTGTACCATCGTAAAACTTTAACTTGCTTCCAGCACTATCGAACCAGATTTGACCTGTTAAAGGTGATGCTGGTTGATTAGCACTTGAAAAGTTTTCAAGTAAATGTACAAAGTTTTCGTTCTGTATTTCTCCGTAGCCGGCATAGTTCTTACCAACTAGCTTAAGAGATGTGCTTTGATCAATAGTACCATCTTCAACAGTTGCTAACTGCGATCCGTTTGTTAAGTTTATTACGTATGCCATCTATAACCCCTAATATGTTATATGTATTTATATTAAATTGCCCGGAGTTAGGTCTTGTACATAACCCCAGCTACCCCCATTTATCCTAAATAATTTCAAAGATCTTTGTACTGTAGATGTAATAGCACCAGTAACATCGTTAAATGTTGCGTCTCCTATTACTGATACACTACCACTATCATTTCCACTACCGTCTAATTGTTGTACAACCACTAAACTTTTGTTAAAACTTGCGTTCAAGTTGGCCGCTGATAGCGTTGCTGTAGCGCCAGTTGTTGCTGTACAATGAACTCTTGCTTCACAGCCTTCTACTTTACCTCCGGCTGGAGCAATATCTTGTAAAATTGTTGCTATATTTGTATTTAAATTAGTGCCTGTTCCTAATCCTGTTATATCTAATGCTAAGGCAATTACCTCAGTACCTATTGCTGTATCAACATAATTTTTTGTTGTAACATCTGTTGGTGCTGTTGGTTCTGCTACTCCAGTAATTTTTCTTGGAGTTACCAAATTCAAGTTGCCTGCTAAAGTAAGGTTAAGTCCATTTCCACTACCATCAACAACTCCTGTGCTTACTCCTATACCGCCAGTAAAGCTGATGTTTCCTATGTTAGCAGTAGTCAAGTTACCAATAGATGTAATACCTGGTGCTTCTGTTCCACTAATAATAGTAACACCATTAAATTTTAATCCACCTGTACCGGTAAAGTTAATACTATTTCCTGTTGTCCATGCGTTACTTGCCTGTCTCCATAAAAATTCTTTGTCACCATCTGAAGATTTAACTATAATACCAGCAGAATCTACTTGTGTGTCGTTTAGTAATGTACTATCTGAACCTAATCCAAGTTCAATATTCTTATCTTCAACTCTCAATGTGGCAGAATCTATTGTTGTAGTTGATCCTGAAACTGTTAAGTCTCCTGAAATTTTCATATCTCCAGTTACATCTAACGTAGCACCTGGATTTGAATTGTAAATACCTACTCTATTATTCGCTGAATTAATTGTTACAGCATCTCTTTTTCCTAAACTGGTTGTCATTCTAATAATGTAGTTTTCACCACTAACATTATTTTCTGATACAACACCCAAGTTAGTTACTTTAATAACGTTATTATCTGTTAATCCAACTGTAAGTCCGTTATTGTTTCTTATTGATAAAGCACCACTTGTAGAGTCATCTGAATCACTAGCTAAAAACTGTGCGGCTGTTCTAACAACGCCTTGTGAATCAACAAGTGATGATGTTCTTGAAGCTGTACCAGCATACACAAAGTCTGCGTCGACAACATTAAATCCTTTTACAACATTACCTGTAAAACTAGGAATAGTATCTATGTTCTGTGGTGTAAACGCAATCTTACTCCATAAACCAACAAGTGTACCTCCAACCCAATACTTAACAATAGTTCTGCTTGTACCTGTGTTATCAAGCACAGTAACAACCTGTGGACCTGAACGTCCTTGGAATGCGTTGTATATTGGTCCTGCTAATTCTAAATCTGTACCATCATAAAAGTATAGTTGATTTGCTTCGTTATTAATCCACAAGTCACCAGCAACCATTGACGGTTGGCTTGATTGTACAATAGGTCCACCACCTGTTGTCCAAGCTGTGCCTGTGTAAACTTTTAATCTTGATGTAGCTGTATCCCACCAAATTTGTCCTGCTAAAGGCGTACTTGGTGCTGAAGAATTAGCAAAATTCTCAAGCATGTGAAGAAAGTTTTCGTTAATAGCTTCACCAAATCCTGAATAGTTTTTACCAATTAATGATATGTCAGTAGTTGTAGTATCTATTTGTCCGTCTGCTAGATTTACAAGCAACGTACCACTAGTTTTGTTTATTTGATATGCCATTAGCCCCCAACTCCTGAATAAATTATATATTTGACTGTCAAGAAAGGATTCAACACATTGAATGGTGTGCCTAATTCTGAAATATCAAAAGTTTCAAATTGTTCTAATCCTGTATTTTGATTGTAAGTAATATTTCTTCTATTCAACAATCCTCCCGAAGAAGTTCTTGCTTGTCCTGCTTGGTTACCTGTAGGAGCATCATAGATTATTGTATCCGCATCTTGTGGAGTGCCGCTATCATCTAATATTACATAAAATTGTGCGCCTTTTGGAGAACGCAAATCATGCTCGTGTTCTGGTAAGTTCTTAACATCAATTGCTCTGCTTTCAACTCCAGATGCTAATCCTACTGTATCAGCGTTTACGTCTGTAACCCTGTTAGCACTTGTGCCTCCCATGTTGTCAGCACCTAATGGAAATCTACCTCTGAAATCTGGTAATCCAAAAAAGCCTGAAGCAACTTGGCTTTGATCTTTAAATTGAAATTGTATAGCATTGTATAAATCAAGATAGTCCGCTATTCTCTGTTCACTACCATCACATAGTAACCAACCTGCTGGAAGATTTACACCACCAAAAGGAACTATTGTTCCTATTGGAATAACTGGCACACTACTTACTAGTGCACTTTGTGATATTTTAAATACCCCAGTTGAATCTCCAGATACTCTGTTAATTATTACTTCATCGTCTTGTCTTGGAGCAGTAGCTAAAGTTTTATTAGCAATAAATGTATTACTAATAGCTGTTGTAAATACTTTTGTTGTACCACCTGTACTACCATCAAATGTAATTTGATTTGAACTTACATCACCTGACAGTTGGAAAGTTGATGCTGTTGTTAATTTATTGGCATTAGCCGCACCACCTGTAACTGTACCTGTTACGTTACCAACAATATCTCCTCTAAACTGTACCGCATGGACTGTTTGCCAACGTTTCTCTGAACTACCTAAGTTAAATGTTTGTGTAGCACTAGGTTCAATTGAAGCAGATGTTGTTGTACCTGCTATGTTAACAGCATTACCTACCCATAATTTTTTAGCAATACCTACACCACCTGAAATTTTTACTGAGCCAGTACCTATGCTTGTGCTATCAGTTGTACCTTGTACAATTAAATTATTACTAGCTTGAATAGATCCTGCAACATCCAATGCTTCGGCAGGAGTAATTGTGTTTATACCTACCTTTTCAGTAGAGTCAATTCTTAATACATTCTTTTGAATTCCGTCATCATTTTTAATTTTAAAATCTAAAGGAGCACCTTGTGTTTGATTAACCATTTGTCCGGTACCGTTACTGACAGCAATATCAATAGTATTTGTTACTCCTATTCTCAGTCCTTTGTCATTACTAATAATTAATTGTTCATTTGTTGTACTTGAAACATCACTTCTTAAAAATTTGCTTGCCGCTACAGGAAGTTCGTTTGCTGATACAACAAGATTTTCAGCTTTTTCTGCCGTACCATAATATTTTCCTATTCCTGCTCCTGCTATGTTAGCACTTGATAAGTTCAATCCTGGTTGGATAATTGAAAATCCTACGATAGTGCTTTTTGGTGAAAAGGTTCTAGTTGAGTAAATTGCTATAGGATTACCTTGAACTTCTATTTGAAGTACTGTGTAATTAACTTCGTCTTTACCTGTAACTGTTAATGGCTTTGCTCCTGTAAGTAAACCATCACTATACTCAGGACCTACTAAAGTCCAAGCACTTCCTGTAAAAATATATAATTGGTTGTTATCTGTATCAGCCCATAAATCACCTGTAAGTGAAGATGCTACTGCTGGAGCATTGTTTCCTTTTTTAAGACCTCCAGCATTTACCCACGATGTACCGTCATAAAGTTTTAAACTGTTTACTCCGGTAGAAGTATCATACCAAAGTTGTCCTTGTATTGGATTTCTCGGAGCGGCTGTGTTAGAAAAGTTTTCTAGTAATTTTAAAAAACTTTCTGCTATGACTGAACCGTAGCTTGTTGTATTTCTACCAGGAATATCCAAACTGGTTGTTTGGTTAATTGTACTATCCTCTATAGAAATAGTTCCTTTGTTTGAATCTGAATAATTAATTAAGTATGCCATTATTCATTAAATCCTGTCAAGCTCTGTACTCTGACTGTATAGTCAATTTGTACTAATCTGTTTAAACTTTTTTGTACAGGATGGAATACTACGTGTGTCAATAATCTTCCTGTGCCTGCGGCATTGTAACTTACAAGTCCTAGCTCATCAAAGACATATAAGCTATTACTATTAGTAGCATTATCAACAGCATCTTGTCCTGTTGGTTCACCATAGTCTAATAAACATGTAACTAATATGTCTGTGTAATTTGTACCACTTACGTGTCTAGATTCGATTTTGTTTCTAGCAGGATCTGTGTTATTAACACTTCTATCATCTACCACTTTTACAAAAGTTTGATTGTAAAGACTTGCGTTAGTGCCTGTGGAATTTGGTGTAAGGTACGTTATTATACCTGTTGGATCTATGCTTGTACCACCATTTCCAAATGCCATTTCGTATATAAATCCTTCACCTGCGTTTCCTAAACTTTCTGCCAGTGAAATACTCATATTTTCATAATGAATAGCATTACGCTTATCAACAATAATCTCACCATTTGATGGGTCAAAAATCTTGATATGCCCTTGTAAAAGCACTCCGTTATTTTCTTTGAAATTGTCTATCATATCACTTTCCTACAACTGTATTTATTTTGGTAGCTCCACCTTTTCCGCCTTA
>CEPA01000449.1_pt1 | contig 24878 bp, 18 predicted proteins | sample 356241 | NCBI WGS metagenome assembly CEPA01 (sample SAMEA2620542, study PRJEB7988) | marine metagenome | biome: marine biome (ENVO:00000447); feature: surface water layer (ENVO:00002042); material: "saline water (ENVO:00002010), including plankton (ENVO:xxxxxxxx)" | depth 5 m
GAAACTCCAGCAGAGGAAACTCCAGCTGAAGAAACTCCAGCAGAAGAGACTCCAGTTTCTTACACTGTAGTTAATATTTCTGCAACTGAAGATACAACTGTTACAGCTACTGATGCAGCGGAAGAATTTCGTTATGAAGTTTCTGATGCAGGTGTCTCAGAAGAGGGTGCCTTCACTGTTACTATTGACGGCTTTGATGCCTCAACTGATAAGTTAACATTAGTAATCGTTAATGGCTCTTCAAATCTAACAACCCAAGAATTTGATCAGTTAGCCAATGTTGAAGTTACTTCAGATGGTATCTCTGGTACACAAATATTATTTGCTCCAGATAGTAATTCACAAAGTGGTAAGTTAGTTTTACCTAACATTGAAGAATCATTTGACTCAGACTGGACTGCTACAACATATACTGTAGAAATAATTGCGGATGCCAACCTTGGTTAATAAATAGAGGAAGCTTAATTTTTAGGAGTATTAAATATTTTTATCAATTGCCTTATTTAAAACATAATTAATATTTAAAAAAAGGTTGATAAAGTTTGTTACATTTGGTTACAATATAAATAATTTTATATTGACGTTTTTGACGAAATGTAGGATTTTGTGATTCGTTAGCAAACTTTTGTTTGTTAATGGGTTTTTTTGAGTACAACAATTTGTTGTTATTTTAGGGAGAAAGTAAATGGCGACTATTAATCACAGTTCTGGTGCGGACATAATCGTACCTTCAAATGGTGGAACAACGTACAGAGGTTTAGGTGGAGATGATACCTATATACTCTCAAATTCCATTGCAGCTAATGCGGCAATTACGATTGTCGATACAAGCGGCGCAAATACAATTCAATTAGTTAACGGATTATCTGTAGCATCAACAAAATTTGCAGCAGATGCTGTTCAACTTACATTGAGCAATGGTGCAGTCGTTACGATTAATGGCGCAAGCAATTTCAATTTCGATTTAGGTGGTAACACAACTTCAGGAACAACTGGTTCAGTTTCCGACTTTGCTGGATTCGCAGCTGGTGCTGGTGTCTCTACATTACCAACTTCTGGATCCGTGGCCGGAGCTTCTAATGTTTCTGTTCAAGGAACAGCTTGGTCAGGTGGAACTGGTGGTTCATACACTGTTACTTCATCTGGTTCAAAAGTTACCGAAGGTAATGATGTCACATTTACAATCACAGCAAGCTCAGCAGTTTCTGCTGACACAACTTTCTCCTGGACTGTGATCGGTGACACAAACGGTTCTACTGTTACCGCTGCTACTAATGATGATATTGACGTATTATCCGGTACTGCAACTATTGCTGCTGGTTCAACATCCACAACATTTAATGTTACTCCAACTACAGACGCTGTTGTTGAAGGTATTGAAGGCATTAAAGTTAGTGTATTTGACTCATCTTCAAACGCAATTTCAAGTACAAAAATTCTTGTCGATAATGGTGGTTCATCCGCTACAAATGCATCTTTCACATTAACTACAGGTGTTGATACATTTACTGGTAGAAGTGGTGACGACTCATTTGACGCTACAACATTAGCTAGTATGAATGATTATGATGTTATTGATGGTGGTGCTGGTACTGATACAATAACAATTAAACTTGCTGCCGCAGCTGGTGGTACAACAATAATTCCGCAATTAACTAGTATTGAGAATATTCAGGTTACTAATGAAACTGCTGTTGAAGGCATCGCAATTGCCAATGATGATCTTCTTGTCGTTTCAACCGCTGGTTTAACCGGTATTGAATCTGTTTCAAATATTTCTGGTAATGACGGTGTTACATTTAATGATTTAGCAAATCCAGTTGATATTACTATTAAGTCTGCATTAAATACTACTACTGTAAACTTTAACGCTACAGCCTTAACAGGTGCTTCCGATGCTATTACATTAACATTGTCAGGAACTAATTCTACAACTGTCGCTTTAACAGACGACTCTACTTCAACAGCTTCAGCTCTAGAATCCTTAACAATTAACAGTGTCAGTGTTGCAAATACTTTGGCTGATCTTCAAATTGATGGTGTATTAACTCCATCAGTAACAGTCACTGGTAGTACTGCGCTTACAATTACAGCTGCATTAGATGCGAATGTTACAACTGTTGATGCTTCTGCAAATTCAGGTGGCTTAACTCTTACTAACGCTCCTGGTGCAACAGTTTTATCAATTACAGGTAGTTCCGGTGCTGATACTCTTACAGCAATTGGGGCAGGTACAACAACACTCTCCATGGGTGCTGGCAATGATACAGCTGATTTCAACGGAAACTGGACTGGTGCCGATACTTATGACGGTGGCGATGGTACAGATACACTTAGAATTGATGGTGACGTAACGAATGCTGGTGCAAGCTCAACAGTATTTGGCGGCCTATCAAATGTTGAAGTTTTAGCTGTTGATACTGCGCATTCAATTACTCTAGAATCTAATACAGTATTTACTACTATCGATTTAGAAGACACCGATGATCAAACGCTAAATCTAAACGATGGTTATACTCAAGATACTTTAGTTAAAATTGGTAGTGATGCTACTGATAACATCAATAATAATGCTAATGTAAATCTTACACTTCAAGCAAACAGTGGTGCTATCACTACTGATCTTGATGTTGTAGGAAGTGTTGGTACAAGTGATGTTCTAAACATTGTTAATGCTGCTACTGGAACTAATACGTTTGATACAAATAATGATGTATTTGAAACTATTAATCTTGTAGCCTTTTCAACAACAGCCGATCCAACAATTGTTACGGGTGCTTATTCTTTAGGAACTCCTGCAGGTACTGGCGTACTTACAATCAATGGCGCTGGCTTAGGTGTTGGTAACGTTGTTACCATTACTGGTACAAATGCAGCTACACCAATGAGTATAACAACAGGTATTGCTGCTGATGATATAACATTAGGTACAAAGGCTGATACAATTGTATCAGGTGCTGGTAATGACTCAATTGTTGGTACAGCTGGTTCTAATACTATTACTGCTGGCGATGGTGTTGACACTGTTACTTTAGGTACAGGTGCTGAAACAATCGATATGGGTGCTGGTAACGATATTATTACTGCTGGTGGTAATTTAGCTAATACTGATATTATTGATGGTGGTGCTGGTACTGATACTCTAACAACTACAACAGGTATAACTAGCGCATCTGTAATGGGTGGTGTTAGTAATATTGAAATTATTAATCCAATCGGTGCAATAAATACAACTACTGATGGTGCAATGGGTGGTGCAACAACTTTCTTAATTAATGATGCAAACGCTCAAATTTTAACACTCGGTGGTGCTGCTGCAGGTAAAACATGGACTCCTGATACAGTTGTAACGTTCACTACAGGTACTGATACTAGTAATAAGTTAATTGATAACAACGCTAATGTTGGCCTTACTGTTAAAGTTGACGGTGCTGATATTGAAGCTGGCATGTCAGTTCAAGGTGGTACTGGAACAGATGTTCTTGAAGTTACTGCTGATGGCGACGGTGATGCAGATCTTGATGCGGTTTCAGGTGTTGAAACTATCATAGTTAAAGATTCTTTAACAGCTGGTGACGACTTAACACTTATCGTTAACAACAATATTACAACTGCAACGGAAGCTTTAGTAACTTATGACGCTTCTGAGCTTGATGGTTCTACAGTAACTGCTGCTGATGAAAGATTTACTCTAACTGGTGATGCTTCTCAAGTCCCACTTCATGTAACAGGTGGTGGCGGTGCTGACGCACTTGATGGTGGTCTTGCAAATGACACTATTTTTGGTGGTGATGGTGCTGATACACTTGATGGTAACGAAGGTGTAGATAGCCTTTCTGGTGGTGCTGGTAATGATACCTTTACTCTTAATGCTAAAACTGAATATGTAAATGCATTAGGCACAGATATTATTGATGGTGGTGCTGGTACAGACTCCGTGACCTTTACTGGCTCTCAAAATCTGTCTGCTGCACAATTGTCAACGATTACCAATACAGAATCTTGGACTATTCCCGCTGGTAGTGAATTTACTATTAGTGATACTGTATTAGCTAATAATCCAGGTCTATCATTTAGTTTTGCTGGTGCTGGTACATTGACAACTGGTGAAGATACAGCTGGTGCTTCATTAATGACAACAGCTCTTAATATTACTTCAACTGCAACTGGTGCTCTTAAATTAGTAGGTTCATCATCTGCTGATACCTTTACTTTCCAACAAACAGAAGAACTAGACGCTTCTGATACTATTGATGGTAACGGTGGCGTAGACATTATTTATATCCAAAATGATGACGATGCAGTTGCTGGTGTTGGTGATGGTGTTGGTGATGCAACTACAGCTGCATTAACTGCAAACATTACTAATGTTGAAAAATTAGTTGTAACTGACCTTGCTGCTGATAATAATGCTGGTGATGTTACAATCACACTCGCTTCTGGTATGCTTCAGACAGCGTTTGAAGTTGACGGTACAGCTCTAGATGCAAATGTAACTACTCTAGCTAATGGTGAAAGACTTACTGTTACTAACAGTGATAATCTCATCCTAACCGCACATGGTGGTAGTTTTAGTGACTCACTTACTGGTGGTTCAGGTGCTGATATACTTAATGGTAATGGTGGTGCTGATACTCTTATCGGTGCTGCTGGTAATGACGTAATTAGTGGTGGTGATGGTATTGATAGTATTACTGGTGGTGCTGGCGTTGACAGCATTGATGGTGGTGCTGGTAATGATATCATTGTTGTTGCTGATGATGATTCATTCAAAGTTTCCGGTGGTGTTGAAACCGTTAATGGTGGTCTTGGTACTGATACATTAGCATTTACTGAAGCTGCTGCTTTAACGCTTACAGCCCCAGAACTTTCTCAACTTTATAGTATTGAGAAAATTACACTTGGAAGTAATGCTACTAGTTTAACTTTTGGTAATGAGACATTTACTAATCTTGGTAATTCATCATTACAAATTACAACAACAACAACCGATAATGTGACCACTATTGACGGCTCCGCTGTTTCAAATGGTGCTTTCCTTATTGTTGATGATGGTTCAAATAATAACAGTGATAGCCTCGTTGGTGGTTCTGGAGATGATATCTTTAGATTCGCAACAACTACTGGCCTAACTAGTGGTGATACTGTTACAGGTGGTGCTGGTACAGATACTATCCAACTTGATAACACTGCTGCCGCAACTGTTGATATGGACTTTAATAATGTTACAGGTATTGAACAAGTAACTGTTTATACTTCAGCTACAACTGGATTAACTGCTGGCGCATTAGATATTCAGATTGCTCCACATAGTACTGCTGCATTAAATGCTGGTACAATGACAATTGATCTAACTGCTAAAAATGTCGGTTCGGCTACTTTCAATGTCAATAATTCTCTTGATACTGTTGGTATTGATTTCACTATTACAGGTGGTACAGCCTCTGACCAAATCATTGGCTCAGCTGGTGACGATACTATTTCAGGTGGTGGAACACTAGTTGGTGACACTTTAACTGGTGGATCTGGTAATGACTCTATTACTGGTAACTCAGGTGCTGATACTATTAATGGTGGTGCTGGTAACGACGTAGGTATCGGTGGTGCTGGTGCTGATATTATTAATGGTGCTGCTGGTAATGATGATCTAAGTGGTGGTGATGGTGCTGATACTATTGAAGGTGATGCTGGTGCTGATACCTTAACCGGTGGTGCTGGTAACGATATCTTTAAATATGATACTATTGCAGATTCATCTGGTAATACTAAAGATACTATTACAGATTTTAATCAATCCACTCTAAATGCAACTACTGGTGCTCAAATCACTAATGGTGACTCAATTAGCTTAGTAGTTTCATCCGGCGCTGCTGCTGACGGTAATACAACATCATTTATCCTAGCGGATAAAGGTGATGTTGCTAATGCCGGTGAAGCTGTGAATGCCATGAATAACTCATCGGGTAGTTTCGTGTTTGCTAAAGATAACGATGTTCTTTATATCGATATGGATGGTGACTCAACACTTAACACAGATGACTATGCCTTTACACTAACTGGTCTAGATTCATTCCATGGTGCTGATATTGATGTAACGGTTTCAGGTGATGATAACACAGCTACAACAATTACTACACTTGATGGTAACGATATAATTACTACTGGTACTGGTAATGATACTATTACATCAGGTGCTGGTGCTGATATAATTAGTGCTGGTAATGGTGCTAATACTATCACATCAGGTGCTGGTGCAGATAATATTACTGGTGGTACTGGTGTTGATATTATTGATGCAGGTGCTGGCGATGATATAATTGCCTCCGGTGCTGGTGTTGACGTTATTACTGGTGGTGCTGGTGATGATAATATTAATGCTCTCGGTGAAGCTACCGCAAACAGAACACAAATACAGGACTTTGAAGATGCTGGTGATACTGTAGGTGATACTATTAATCTTGAAAATACAGAGACTGAACTTGCAGGTTCTGATAATGCAAATGCTGTCCTTGTTGAAGTTGCTGTAACAACTGTTGGAGATGGTATTGCTTATTCTCTAGCCAACGCAACTGGTTCTATTGAAGGAGCCGCAGCTGCTGCCTTTGATACAGCTGCTGTTGATATCGTAGAGTTCACAGGTCTTGTTGATCATGATTTAACAATCGACTTTGCCGCAGGTACTGGTGCTGAGCTCCTTAAATCACTTTCAAGTGGTGATAGCGCGCTAAACATTACTGCTGATGGTGCTGATGATGACTACTTCATTATTGCTAATGACGCAGCTGTTACTGTTGTATATGCAGTTCAGGATGGTGTAGCGGTTGCTGCGGATCTAGTTCCAATCCTAATGTTCAATTCCGTTATTACGGAAGGTGCGTTTGTTGGTGCTGACTTTATAATGGTATAACCAACTATAAATAAATTAAGAAGGGAAGCTTTTGCTTCCCTTTTTTTTTACACAAAATCTTTTCTTTAATTTATAGTAATTTTATGTCGAAAAAATTCTTACATATTGGGTGTGGGCCACTATATAAAGATAATACTACTCCTGCTTTTAATTCTGATGAATGGGAAGAAGTTCGCTTAGATATTGATCCAGCACATAATCCAGATATTGTTTGCTCTATGACGGAAATGACATCAGTGGATGATAATAGTTTTGATGCTATTTACTCATCACATAATATTGAGCATATATTTCCTCATGAGGTTGTTGGTACTTTAGAAGAATTTAGAAGAGTTTTAAAAGACGATGGTTTCTTAATTCTTACATGTCCAGATATTAAAGCTGTTTGTGCATTAATAGGTGAAGGAAAAGTCGGTGAAAAATTATACACATCAGCTGCAGGTGATATTTTCCCTTTGGATGTACTTTATGGTCATAGAGTTTCTTTAGCCTCAGGGCATACCTATATGGCTCATAAGAATGGTTTTACCTCTGAAAGTTTATCGGTACAAATTTCGAGTGCTAATTTTAGATCTTTTTGTATAGGAGAAATGAAGACTGCTTTTTCTTTATGGTTGATAGCCTATAAAAATATTCACAAACCTACCAATGAACTTGCAACTGAATTAAAATCTCATTTATTTTATGAGAAAGAAACCAAATGAGTATTACAAAAAAGAAATACCCATTATGGTCTATATGGTATGAGGACGAAGGTTATGATATTAATGGCGAGAGAATTATGGGTCGTCAAGCTGCAGGATGGTCTTTCTTAAAAGGAATTATAAAAGATAGGCCTGATAGAGTTAGTGCTTTTATTAAAAATATTGATCAACGTAATTCTTTTATTGAGAAAGTTAAATCTATAATAGCCCCAGACCATCAAATGGATATTGATTTCATTTATTATCCTGAGCCTTATAAGTCTGAGGAGTATGGTGGAATATTTATTCCTGGGCCTGGTATATCTGAATTTTGCTCTAAGCGATCTTATCATGGACACGATAAATATAGTGTTGTTGGTATTACGCATACAACAGCATCTCATAAAGTGATGGATGGGCTATCATCTATTGTAACTTCTGATATTATGCCTTGGGACGCTATAATATGTACCTCTGACTGTGTTTTGGATACAGTCAATAAAGTAATAGAGGATCGATTTGAAAAATTAAATTCAAAATTATCTATAAAAAATCCTGTATACCCACAATTACCTGTTATACCTCTTGGTACTGATAAGGACGAATTTGAATATACTGATAAATACAAGAAGCAATCTAGAAAAAGTCTTGGAATAAGAGATAATGATATTGTAATTGTCTATGTAGGTCGCTTAAGCTTTCATGCAAAGGCCCATCACCTTCCAATGTATTTGGCATTAGAAAATTGTTCAAAGGAATTAAAGGACGATCAAAAAATTCACATTATTCAAACTGGCTGGTTTGCAAATGACTTTGTTAAAAATGCTTTTGTAGACGAAGGAAAAAGAATATGCCCATCAGTTGAATTTCATTTTTTAGATGGTAAAGATCAAAATAACAAGCATATAACTTTATCATCTGGAGATATTTTTATTTCACTAAGCGATAATATACAGGAGACCTTTGGTTTGACACCAATTGAAGGTATGGCAGCTGGTTTACCTGTTTTGGTATCTGATTGGAATGGCTATAAATCAACAGTGAGGCAAAATATAGATGGTTTTCGTGTTAATACGATTTCATTAGCTTCTGGCTATGGTGAGGATTTAGCTTACGACCACATGATGAATAAAATTGACTATGATCACTATATTGGAATGTCTGTTCAACGCGTAGCCATAGACATTTCTGATTGTATCGCAAAACTTTCGATCTTAATAAAAGATAAAGAGAAGAGAAAAAAATTTGGAAAGGCTGGTAAACAAAGAATAAAGGATACTTATGATTGGCCTATAATTTTAAAAAAATATAAAAATTTATCTAATGAATTAGACTCAATTAGATTAAAAGAGTCAAAAAATTATAAAGATTTTTGTTTACCAAGTTTACCAAGCAATCGAATGGATCCATTTGAGGTTTTTTCTTCATATGCGACTGAAAAGCTTAAAAGGGATCATAGACTTATAAAAACTAAAAAAATTAACGAAATACCGATAGAAGAAATTTTAGAATTTAATAGTATAAATTATGCCAAAGATTATCTACCAGACATTGAAAGTTTGAAGGTTATTAATAGTCTTTTTGACAATAATGAATTTTTATCGATTAACACATTACTCAAAGAGACTTCAATCCAAGAAAGTGATATTTTTAAAATTACTATTTGGTTTTTAAAATATGGATATATAACTATTGATGGTGAAAATAATGAGAAATAAAACAATTCTATTTATTCATCAAAATTTTCCTGGGCAATTTAAGTCTCTAGCCCCAGAACTAGCAAATAATAAAGCCTATGAAATTCATACATTGGCTGCAAAAACAAATAGTTCTGAAAATAATCCACCCGATTACATTACTTCAATGAGTAATATTACTCATCATCATTATGCTATCAATATAGGCTCATCACCTAATATTCACTTATTTGCTCAAGAGTTTGAGACAAAAATGATAAGAGCTGAAGCAGTAGCAAAAAAATGTTTTGAACTAAAAGATGCTGGTTTAAACCCTGATCTTGTAATAGATCATCCTGGATGGGGAGAAACATTCTTCATTAAAGAAGTTTGGCCTGATTGCAAACTTCTTTCATATTTTGAATTTTATTACAATACTCATAATTCTGATATTGATTTTGATATTGATGAAGTTGAGTTACCCTTGAAGGGTTTTGATCTCTTTGCTAGATTAAGGGCAAGAAATGCTCCTGGTATGATGTCTTACTTAGAGGCTGATCAATTAATTTCACCGACTAAATTTCAACAATCTACAGCTCCAGGTTTTTTACAAAAAAAAATAAAAGTTATTCATGATGGAATAGATACAGACATTATTAAACCATTCGAAGATGGTGAAATTAATATCCAGAATTCTCAAGGATTGAAAATAAAATTAAATAAGAAAAACAAAATAATTACTTTTGTTAATAGAAATTTAGAGCCTTACAGGGGATATCATTCTTTCATGAGATCCTTACCTAAAATACAAAAAGAACACCCTGATGCTTATATTTTAATAGTTGGTGGTGATAAAGTAAGTTATGGATCTGTATCGCCCTCAGGAAGAAGCTATAAAGATATATATCTTGAAGAGGTTAAGGATGATTTGATCGATTTGGGAAAAGTTATTTATCTAGGTAAACTTGATTATGTAAATTTTTTAACTGTAATTGGACTTTCAAGTGTTCATGTTTATCTGACATATCCCTTTGTTCTATCTTGGTCAATGTTAGAGGCAATGTCTTTAGAAGCAGTTATAGTTGGGTCTAAAACCGATCCTGTTGAAGAAATAATAAAAGATAATGTAAATGGCTTACTTGTTGATTTCTTTGATACCGATGATATTTCATCAACTGTAAATAAAGTTTTACATAATCCTGAAAAATATAAAAAACTTAAAAAGGGAGCTAGAAAAACCATTATTGATAAGTATGATTTAAGAAAAGTTACTTTACCAAAACAGGTTAAATTAATTGAGGATATGCTCAAATGAAAAAAGATATAATATTTAATGATATTGTTCTTATTACCCCTGATATTTTCGATGATAAAAGAGGATTTTTTTCTGAAATATATAATAGGAAATCCTTTGAAAAATTAGGTATTAACGTTGATTTTGTTCAAGATAATTTCTCTTTTTCTGAAAATGCAAATACTCTAAGAGGAATTCATTTTCAATCACCTCCTTTTGCTCAAAGTAAACTTATTAGAGTTGTTTCAGGGTCAATATTTGATATTTTTATAGATTTAAGGAAAGACTCTGAAACCTATGAACAATACGGATCTTTTAATCTAAGCCCTGACGATGGTTGGTTATTTATACCAAAAGGTTTTGCTCACGGCTTTGTAACGATGAAAGATAAAACTAACGTCATGTATAAAGTTGATTCATATTATAATAATGATTTTGAAAACGGTATTAAATGGAATGATGATTTTTTCTCAATTGATTGGCCTATAGATAAAGAAAAAATTATCATTTCTGAAAAAGACTCTTGTTTGCCTTTATGGAAGAATATTCGTGAAGAAATTAATTCATGGAGTTGGAGTTGAAAAAAGAGCGTTTTCTTATAACTGGAGGATATGGATTTATTGGATCTTGCTTAATTCGGGAATTGATCAATGATGACTTTATTGAAATTTGTAATATTGATAAACTTTCATATTCTTCAAACACAAAATCTTTTAACACTTCATCTATTAAAAATTATCAATTTAAAAAAATTGATATTGCAGATGCTAAATCTATCAATAAAGCTGTTATTGAATTCAAACCAGATTATATTTTACATTTAGCTGCTGAGACTCATGTTGATAGATCTATTGATGGTCCTAATGAATTTATTCAATCAAACATTATTGGCACATATAACTTATTAAATTCAAGCTATGATTATTGGAAAAATTTAAAATCTAAAAAGAAAGATACTTTTAAATTCTTATATGTTTCCACAGACGAAATTTATGGTTCTTTAGGTGCTAACGATAATTCTTTTACTGAAGATAGTAATTATGAACCAAACAGTCCTTATTCAGCCACAAAAGCAGCTGGTGATCATTTGGTTAGAGCTTGGAATAAAACCTATGCTTTACCTACAATAATAACTAATACTTGTAATAATTACGGTCCATGGCAATTTCCTGAAAAACTTATACCTTTAGTTATAAAAAAATGTTTAAACAATGAAACTATTCCTGTTTATGGGAATGGAGAGCAGATAAGGGATTGGATAAGAGTTGAAGATCATGTCTCTGGTTTACTTACTGTTCTTAGAAAAGGCGTCAATGGTGAGAAGTATAATATTGGAAGCAATTGTGAATTAACAAATATTCAGGTTGTTACTGATATCTGCAACACACTTGATAAACTTAAACCAAATTTAGATAACTCATCATATCTTGATTTAATTAGTTTTGTTGAAGACCGACCAGGTCACGATTACCGTTACTCTATTGATAATAAAAAAGTTACTAACTTAAAATGGAAACCTAAATTTTCTTGGAAAAAAGGTTTAGAGGATACTATTCAATGGTATCTTATGAATGAAGAATATTTAAAGAATACAAATAAAAATTATCTTGGTGATAGGCTTGGAAAATTATCTTAATTCTTTAAAAATACTTGTTTTAGGTGGTTCAGGTCAGATTGGATCAGAAATAAGAGCACATCAGGACGAAATTGATTTTTCCTTTTCCTTTCCAAGTTCGTCTGAACTAAATCTAAAAAATATAACCAGTATTAGAAATTATTTCAGCGCTAATACTTTTGATATTGTTCTTAATCTTGCTGCATATACTTCAGTTGATAAAGCAGAAGAAGAAAAGGAACTTTCAGATAAAATTAATCATATAGGTCCTGAAATCCTTGCGGAGGAAACTTACAAAAGGAATATTGGTTTAATTCATGTTTCAACTGATTATGTTTTTGGAAAGACCGGACATGGTCCATATAAAAGTTCTGACATCAAGGATCCATTAAATCATTATGGTCATACAAAATCCTTAGGTGAAGATAAAGTATTATCAATTCACGATAAGAGTATAATAATACGGTTAGCTTCTGTTTTTGGTAATTATGGTAATAATTTCGTTAAAACACTAACCACAAAGCTTCTTGAGGATAATGATATTAGATTAGTTTCTGACCAGTTGATATCACTTTCCTACTCTAATGATTTTGTAAAAAATTTAAAAGAAATTATTTTTCTCTATATCAATCATAAAAATAACAACAAAATTTTAAAAAGCAGTATTATTCATCTTACTTCTCCAGATTATACTAACTGGTTTTCTGTAGGAAGTATAATCTATGATGAAATTGAAAAATTTACGCAAAGCCCCTTGTCGGTGAGATTAATACCAATTTCTTCGTCAGAATGGATTTCAGCAGCCCAAAGACCATTAGACACAAGATTGAAAGTTGATTATAAATTTTTGAAGGATAATAGTATAAGAATTTCTCCATGGCAGGATTCAGTTAGACTTGTTGTAAGAAATACTTTGTCTAGTTTAAAAGGAAAAGCCTTATGAAAAAAACAATTACTAACACTAAGGGAGTAATTTTGGCTGGAGGATTAGGAACAAGACTTTACCCTTTGACCGCTGTTGTTTCAAAGCACCTTCTTCCTATTTATAATAAACCAATGATTTTTTATCCATTATCAGTTTTGGTTAATGCTGGTATTGAAGATATTATGATAATTACTACAAAAGAAAATGAAGATAATTTTAAAAAACTTCTTGGTACAGGACGAGATTTTGGCGTTAACTTGACATATAAAGTTCAGGACAAACCTGAGGGTATAGCTCAAGCTTTAATTTTATCTGAAAAATGGTTAGATAAATCTCAGGTTTTACTAATTCTTGGGGATAATTTATTTTTTGGTCCAAATCTCAATGAAATTATTCAAGATGCTTTAGGAAAGAATACGGGCGCAACTATATTTTGTATTGAGTCAAAAAATCCAGAGCGCTTTGGTGTTATTGACTTTAATAATAAATCTGAAGCCATAAAAATAGAAGAAAAACCTAGTCAACCAAAAACTAATTGGGTTGTTACTGGATTGTATATTTATAACAATAAGGCATCAGAGTACGCTAAATTATTAAAAAAATCTAAAAGAGGTGAATATGAAATAACAGATCTAAATAATCGTTATCTTTCAGATAATCAATTGAGCGTTAACAAGTTAGATAATAAATTTTCCTGGTTGGATACAGGAACTTTTGATTCCCTTTTAGAGGCATCAAATTACGTAAAGAAAATTGAGTCTAAAAATTAATTATTCTTGTAGAGCCCTTTGTGAGAGTTTTGTAATAGGGTTTAATACATAGCTCATAACAGTTCTTTCTTCACCTATGATTGAAACATCAGTTTGCATTCCAGATTGAAGAATGATTTTTCTGTCAGATCCTTCAATTGATTTATAATCAAGCTCAATTATAGCAGGATAGTAAGATATACCCTCATCATTTGTTGTTGTATTTGCTCCAATTTTAGTAACTGAACCTTCAAATTGCCCATAAATAGCCATATCATATGAAGAAAAGGCTATTTTAGCTTTTTGTCCTTTTTTAACATAAGCGATGTCTTTTGGAACAATAAAGGCTTCAATTTTTAAAATATCATCTTTTGGTACTATCTCCGATAACAGATCACCTGTTCTAACAATTTGTCCTACATTTGTAACTTTATTACTGCTAATGCTTCCAGAAACAGGTGATTTAACATAAGAAAAATCTAACATATTTTTTGCTGTGTTATACCTTGTTTCAGCCTCAACTAATTGTAACTCCTCATCAAGAAGTCGAAACTCAGAGTCAGAGCCACTTTGAACAAGATTTTTAAGAATAGCAACTTTTCTTGATCGTGTTTCAAATTCTTTTTTTGCTAAATCAAAAATTTTCTTTTTATTAACTGTATCAATTGAATAAAGTGTATCACCAGCCTCAACTTGGTCATCTAGTTTAATATTGATTTTTTCAACTGGTCCATCAACACCTGATTGAATAAGATGAACCTTCGAGTCAGGAATAACAACCCCCTGAGCCCTAACAACTTGGTTAACTTCTGCAATAGAAGACCAGATGATAAATATTACTGTAAAAGAGGCTATGAACCAAAAAAGTATAAACGACTTTTTGTTTTTTGCCCAATATTCAGGAATAAGAAAAGAAAGAATATTCTCTAATTTCTCTCTGTCAAATTTAAAAATAATTATTCCTTTTATGAAAAATTCTTTTATCTTTTCTATAAAATTCTTCATATTAATTCCCTTAGTTAGATTGACTATTTTGTTTTAAAATTTCGTCTCTAGGCCCATACTGGACTAAGCTTCCATCAATAATAACACCAATTTTATCAACTCTGGCTAAATGGTTTGTCCTATGTGTTGATATAATAATGGTCGGCTTATATGGAAGAGATAAAATATTATTTATTATTCTTTCCTCTGTAGCTCCATCCATAGAGCTTGTTGGCTCGTCTAAAACAAGTATAGATGGCTTTCTTACAAGTGCTCTAGCTAGCGCTATTGCTTGTCTTTGCCCGCCTGATAAATTTCCACCAGCATCTACTAATTGATAATTATATCCCCCCGGCATCTTTACTATAAAGTCATGAGCACATGATAATTTTGCAGATTCGATAATATCTTCTTCGGTAATACCCTCAATTCCAGTACCAATATTTTCTAAAATTGATCCAGTAAATAATTGAATTTTCTGGGGACAGTAACCAATATAATCCCTTAAATTATCTGACGGTATATTTTTTAAATCATAACCACTCAAGCTGATTGTTCCTTTAGTTGGCAGGTGGAAACCAATCATATTTCTTAGCAATGATGTTTTTCCACTTCCGATATTACCAACAAGTCCTATTTTTTCACCATCGGAAACATCCATATTTATATTTTTTAAAATACTTATTTCATTAATATCAAAATTTAGTCCCCGTATTTTTATTTCTCCATTTGTAAGAGATATAGCTTTAAAATCCTTTGTTTTTTCATCCCGAGATTCTATCTGCATAAGCTCATCTATCTTTTTAAATGCTGATAATGCGTGATTAAACTTAGTTAATAAAGAACCAGCTTGAACTAGAGGTGATAAAACTCTTCCTGAAAGTATTACACAAGCAATTAATGCACCTGCGGTAATATCTAATGAACCAACCAGAACAACTCCGTAGCAAACTATTCCTGCCTGAGCAATTTGAAGGCTGGTTTGAGAAAAAGTAGTTGCAAAATTTGCAACTCCTCTTGCACTTGTTGCATTTTTACTTTGATTTTCTACACTTGAGTCCCACTTATTTTGAAGAAATTTTCCACCAGCTACAGTCCTGACTGTCTCAACATTACTTAAGAGTTCATGTAGCACTATCATTTTGCCTTGTTGATTCACTAAATTTTTATCGCTAAACCTTTTTAAAATAGGCTGTATTAAAGCTGATACTCCTAAAACTAATGGGACTATTAAAATTGGAACTATGGCTAATGGACCAGCGATAGCATAAATTACAAAAAGAAATAAAAACATAAATGGTAAATCTATAAATGCAACCATACTTGCAGATGTAAAGAAGTCCCTAACACCTTCAAATTCCCTTACTGTATGAGCTACTCCAGAGGTCTTTTCCAAGAATTCACTATCATGACTTGTTATTTTTTTAAATAATGAATTGTTGATATTTTTTTCCATACTATTTCCCGCCATATCAACAAAATATGCTCTAAGAAGTTTTATTATAAAGTCAAAAATAATGACTATTCCCATACCGATTGTTAATGCAATAAGTGTATTATAGGCAGAGTTTGGCATTACGCGATCGTATACAGTCATAATATAAAATGCGCTTCCTAAGCCAAAAAGATTTATAAAAACTGAAGCTAAGGCAATTTGAGAGTAGGTTCCTTTACTTTTTAAAATAGACCCCCAAAACCAATGTTCTTTTAATGGGATTCTATTTTCTTTCTCACTCATAACTTAATCCTTATAAAACTATTTAATTCTTGATTTTGGTGAAGATAAGAAAAATATCCTTGTACAAGACTTATTTCAATATCCAATGCTTGTTTGAAAAGATTAATCTCTTCAATTCCAGCATTTACAAAAGCCTCAGGTGAAAAGTTTGTGGAATCAAGTCTATTTTTTATGATGCGTCTTTGATTTTTAGTATCTTCAAATGCCTCAATAATCTCAAGACGAGTATTTAGAGAGCTTTTCATAAGATTGACAATTTCATTTTCTTTAACATCATCTTTCTTTTTCTCAACATCAATACTCATTTTATAAGCATTCTCTTTTGCTTGAGCAGAAGATATTTTAGCAGATGCTCTTCCAAAATTGAAAAGAGGCATAGAGAAGTAAATACCGCCTCTAATGTCTGCATCATTTTCTTTTTCATCAACATCATAGATTGTATATCTAGTATTAAGTCCAAATTGTGGTCTGAATTCACTTTTTGCTAGTTTTGTATCTTCCTTCATTCCTTCATATTGAATTCTAGAGGCCTTTACAGCGTAAGCCTCACTACCTTTATTCATTTCAACATTCGGAATAAAAATATTAGGAAAAAACATATTATTAAATTTTTTACCAAAGAAATATTCAAAAATACTGATATCACTGTTTTTTTCAGCTTTTAATCTCTGAACTTGGGATTTCAGTGTATTATATTTAATCATAAATAAAGCAAGTTGAATTGGATCTGAAATTCCTAATTGAACTCTTTCTTGAACTCTTGAGAGGTAGGGTTCAATTTCATTTATTACTTTTTCACTATAATTGTACAAAGCATCAGATCTTACAGCACTCAAGTAAATATCATTAGCATCTAATATTAGACTTGAAAGTGCATTTTCTTTTTCTATCTTTGATAAATTTTTATCAGATAATGAACGCTTTATACGAGCATTAATCGAGCCTCCTGTATATAAAGGCTGCGATAGTTCGAAAGCTGCATCAAAGCTATCATCTTGTCTTTTTCTTAGTGAGGTTAATTCATTAACTTTTCTATCTATTACTTGATCATTAATTATTCTAACTGATAACTCAGGCCATCTTTGCCTTTGTTCAAATTTTAAAGCTTGATTTTTTTCTAAAAATTTTGAATTTGCATATAAAAATTCTGGCTGTGTTATTATGCTGTCTCTTATAAATTCAAAATAGTCTGACTCGTTAATAGTACTGTTTTGAAGATTTATTTTAGAAAATGACAAACTTGAGTTGTTTATTAAATCATTATCAATTGAATAAACATTTGAGGATGTTAAAAAACAAAGTATTAAAAAGCTCTTTAAAAACAACAATTTATTAACGAAAAATCTCATGACTTTCTAGTAATAATTAGATCTTATTTCTTTTTCTTTTTACTTGAGGTTTTCTTTTCCTCACTTTTCGAAGTAGCCCCAGAATCTTCACCAATTTTTTCTGAAATTCCTTGTGCTGCTGCAGTTAGAGAGGTTATTAAATCCCCAACTTTGTTACCAGGAATTTCAATAGAGCCAGTTTCGTTTATTTTACCATTGGGTCCAACGGCAAGGGTTTGAATTCTTAACAAACCGTTTACAAATGAAACATTTCCTAAACCTTCTATAATCATAATTTCCTCCACATTTTAAATAATACGATTGGTGTACTAGGTTAGATAAGTAGTTATTTAAATAATACAACCCCTATAATATTTTGATTCGTTAAAAAATAGATTTTTATATGGGAATATATGGATTTTGAGACGACTTAAAGAGGAATTAATCTAGATGCTTTAAATTTAATAATCTATGGTATCAGGAAAATGAAACGAGCCTCTTATTGTAAATTTCTCTGAATTTTTCATTGCCTCTTGTTGGTGAAGATGTGTCCAGTCTGATGGAAATATTAGAGTTGTTCCTTTTTTGGGTTTTATAGCAATATCATAGTAATTAAAAATAATATTTCCTTCATCATCATTAATATCATTTAAAAAAGTTATCCAGGATAAAATTTTATGTGAGGAATTAATATTCTGCCTTTCACAATTTAATTCTAAGTGATGACCTGAAACTAAGTGCTTCTCAATTTTGAATGGACCTATGTAAATCCTTTGCCAGTTTTTTATGAAATCCCACTGATTTTGATAGTCATTGTAGCACTCAATTAAATTATTAATATATTCATTAAAAATTTCTATTTTATTCTCTTTAACTTGTTTTGGATTAATCGTCAGTTCTAGTAAATCTTTTTTATTTTTATCGGTTTTACCCAAAGCAACGGTGCCTGGCCTATGGTTCTCGTGATTTTTATTAAAAAAATCAATTATGTTTTTTAGCAGGTTATCATTTTCAATATCCCACATTCCAATAAAATTTTTTCCATTAATTTCTTCTGTATTAATTCTTTTCATATTTAATCTCTTTGCCTATGAATATCTAATTTTTATTTCCTTTTTTGCAGTATTAATATCAAATACGCCATTAACTTTTTTAGAAAGATGAACTGCTTTTTCTTTCATGCCATAAATATTGTATATACCAATAAGATTTCTTTGTATTGAAGCCTCCTCAGGCTTCACCTCGTATGCCATTTCAAAATATTTAACTGCATTCTTTTTTTCTTCAATACTTTTGCTAATATTGGCTTTTTCAAAGAAACAAAGTCCTAATCGAAACATCGCAAATACATTGTTTTTACTTTTATTTAAATCAACAGATCTTTTATAATATGAAATAGATTGATCAAAATCTTTTTTATTAAAAAAAATATCACCCAATGTATTAATTCCTTGCTCAAATTCTGGATTAAATTTGACAGAATTTATGTAGTAATTAATAGCATGATCATATTTTTTAAATTGTTTATAAAGCTGACCAAGATTAAAATTAACAGTATGATTAAGAGGTTGTATTTCAAGGGCATCAAGTAATTTTTTTAATGCATTGGTGTTGTCATCAATTTTTCTGTAGCATAAGCTTGCAAATTGTTTTATTTCAATATTCATTGGATGTTTTTTTTCTAGCTCAAGAAGTTCTTCAATTGATTGATTTGGATCATCATAAGATATGATTTTCGCTAATTCTTTAGAGAGATTTTTCATTTTAGTCCGCTAATATAAGTATTTAATATTTATTATAAAAAGTAAGTATGTATAAAAATAATTAACCCTTTTAATGGTGGGCGCGGCTGGGTTTGAACCAGCGACCCCTACGATGTCACCGTAGTGCTCTACCGCTGAGCTACGCGCCCTTTTTTAAAAAATGTGTTAGCTATCATTAATTTTTTTCATTTTATATGATACTTAGATTATTAAAGAAAGGGAATAAAATTTTGTTATGGTTGATAGAGAGTTATCCAAAAATAAAAATACACAAAATCCAAATCTAATGAATGAATTATTTGTTTCGAAAAGGTATAAGGAATTAAATCAAGTAGCCTTAAGTAACTTAGAAAAAAATCCTAATGACTTTGATAGTCTTAATGCTTTAGCGGTTTCATATAAATTACTTGGTAATATAAAAAAAGCTGAAGATACTTTTATTCTAATTCTTAAAATGAAATGTAAGATTGATTATATACTCTCTAATGCTGGAAATTTTTTTTATGATACAGGTAGGATTGATAATGCTCAAAAGTGTCATCAAGAGGCTATTAAATATAATCCTAATAATCTTAATTCATTGAATCAGTTGGGGCTATGTTCTTCAAACCAGGGCAAAGATAAAGAAGCTATTGAGTATTATAAAAAATGTCTTCGCTTGAATAATAAAGATGTTTCTACAAATATAAATATAGCTAATTCTTACAGGAATTTGGGACTTTATAAGGATGCAGCACATTATTATGAATTTTCAAATAAGCCTTTAGCAAAATGTCAACAATTGGAATGTTTGTATTTACTTGGGGATAAAGATTTATTTAACAAAAAATTATTAGAGTTCTCAAAATTAAATAAACCTCACCCACTTGCTGCAACTCTAAGTTCACATGCATCCATAAGATACAATCAAGATGATAATTTTTCTTTTTGCAACGAACCGTTTGAATTTATAAAGAGATCGAATTTATTTGAAGATAAAAAATTTAATAATAAATTAATTTCCGATTTTTTTGATTGTTTCAATAATTTAAAAATTTCAAAAAAGCAACAATCTCTTTTAGCAAGGGGATACCAGTCATCAGGTAATCTTTTTATAATAGATCAGCCACCTATCCAAAAATTAAAAAATATTATTATTACTAAAATTGAAGATTATAAAAAGGAATACAATAATGGAAAAGCCACATTTCTCACACGATGGCCTAAAAATTATACTCTATATGGTTGGATCATTGTTATTGAAAGCGGTGGTAATTTAAGCGGTCATATGCATAAGGAGGGTTGGCTAAGTGGAAGTTTATATTTAGAGAGACCAGAGAGAATTGAAGAAAATGATGGTGATATTATTTTTAGTCTTCACGGATCAAACTATCCTAAGGATAAAAAAGAGTATCCAACAAAAATTGTTAATATTGAAAAAGGTGATATGATTTTATTTCCCTCATCTTTATTTCATGCCACAATTCCTTTTAATTCAAATAAAAAAAGAATAACATTAGCCTTCGATATTATTCCAAAGGCTTAAATTGTGAAATTGGTAAAATGAGAAAAGGGACCAAAAAAAACGTTAAAATAAAGCAATCTCATTTTGAAAAATTATTTAACGAAGGCAAGTTTTACTGGCTGAAAGATGAATTAAATAAATATTTAATTGAAAACCCGGATGATATTGATTGTTTATTAAAGATTGCTGCAGTTTACAGGCAGTTACAAAACTATTCTTTTGCTGAAAGCTCTTATATAAAAGTTATCCAATTAAAACCTAACAATCCATATGTTTATAGTGTTTATGGCGAACTTTTATTTCATGTTGGTTTAATGGATAGGGCTATTAAGCAGTATGATAAAGCTCTTAACATAGATAAAAACTATTTTTATTCTTTATACGGAAAAGGCCAGGCTTTATCAAAAAAACTTGATTATGAAGAAGCTATCAGATGTTTTAAATTAGCATTAAAATCCCAACCTGAGTCTGAAAATATATTAAGAAGCATAGGGGCTTGCTATAAAAGGCTGGGACTTTATAAGGAGGCTTCAGAAGTCTATAAGTCTATTACTCAAAAAAAATATAAACATCGAATAGATCATTTTAATAATTATTTAGAGTCTCTTTATTTATTGGGAGATGAACACTTATTCTATGATGCATTAAACAACATAATTTCAGAAAAAATATTATCATCAAAGACAGCTTCTATAAGTTCACATGCATCGATTAGATTCAATAGAAAGGATAAATACCCACTTTGCAGCCAACCTTTAGATTATATTTATAAAAAAAATTTAATAGAGGATGGTAAATTAAATAAAAATGATATGAGAAAGATTATAGATATTAGTAAAATTGATACTGCAGTTTTAAGAAGACAAGAGTTATTAGAGGGTGGCAGGCAAACCTCTGGAAATATTTTTGATAATGATAGTTCAATAACTCAACATTTTTTAGATATAATAACGAATGAATTACAAAAGTATAAACTTGCCTTTCCTGATGAATGTGAATTGATATCTTCATTTCCAGAAAATTATAAAATTAGAGGATGGCTAATAGAAATAGAGAATGCTGGATTTTTAAAACCTCATATTCATGAAAGAGGCTGGATAAGTGGTAGCATATACTTAAGTCTTCCTCTTAATAGACAGGGAGATGAGGGCAATATTAGATTTAGTACTGATGGAATGGATTATCCAAAGGATGATAAGTCATTTCCAATGAAAGTTGTTGATTTAGGTTTGGGTGATATCGTCCTTTTTCCTTCATCATTATTTCACTCCACAATTCCCTTTAACAGTAATCACAGAAGAATAACTTTAGCCTTTGATGTAATACCAAGTTAAATTTGATTTCTAATTTATAAAAGTATCAATTTTTTGCCACATTTTTTTTCTATGAATATCCTTTTCCATAAAAATTTCATGCTCCGTATCAGGAAATGTTACAATTTTCTTATTTGGTAGCCTTAAGGATGTGGTTTCTATTTTTTTTGCATCTACAACACGATCTTTTAAGTTATTCAAAACTAGTATTTTTGTATCTATTTTTTCTACCCAACCTTCTTGACGTATTATTTTAAATCTTTCATTTACTGCCTTTGCAAATGCATTAGTAACACCCCATAGTCTCAGATTAGGATGTAATCTAACTAAACTTTGGGTTCTTTTGTATCGAGACCTATCTGTAGTTAGGTCGTTTTTCTCATATGGCGTTTCTTGTCCCATATTAGGTTTTGAACCAATAAGGTAATCTGTATCTTTCGCGAAAATATTCATAACCGATGAAACAGATCTTAAGAATTTTTCATTTCTGAAACCTAGCATTGGCGCAGATAATATGCCTAAGTTAAATTTCTCTATATTATTATAAAATCCTGATAACATAAGGCACCCACCCATGGAATGACCAACTCCAATCAACGGTTCAGGCAAATATGGCTCAATGATATTTGATAATATTTCATTTAAATCATTATCATGTTTTTTAAAGCTTTTGATGTAGGCTTTATTTTGATTATCAATCATTCTGTCAGACATTCCTTGTCCTCTCCAGTCAAAACAGATTACAATAAAATCTCTATTTAGAAATTCCTGAATTACTTCAAAATATTTTTCAATAAATTCATTATGACCTTGTTGAAGAAGAATTGTACCTTTAGAAGAAAAAGTTTTTGTATAATTTTCTGGATACCAAATACCAACTCTAATTTTTTTCTTATCAAGAGTTTTATAAAAAAACAGATATCCATTTTTTGGGGATTTAAAATCTTTGGTTTCTATTATTGGTGCTTTTTCATATTGGCTATAATCAAACATTTATTTAATATATACTAAATTTATAAAAAATAGGTTTATAATTATAAATGAAATTTTTTAGGCCAAGTTCAATTTTTTTTACTCTTAAAAATGGGTTTCCTGAAAATATCTCGAATAAATTAATTACATGGCTTAATTCACTTAGTTCAATTATCCCTGTTAACACAAAAGATTCTCAAACCTTTATGGCAGATGAAATGATTGTTTTTTCAAGGTCATTAGATTTTTTAAAAGAGGAGAAATTTGTTGATACTGTCAATGATGCAATAGAAGAAGAGGAGGATTCATACAAAAGAGCGCAAAGTGCAATTATATGGCGAAGGCATATACTCATTTGGGCAGGGGAACATTGTAAATATCTTGATGGGGATTTTTGTGATTTTGGTTGTTATGATGGTATCGGCTCTAAAATAATTAATGATTATTGTGATCTAATAAGCTTTAATAAACAATTATTCATATATGATAATTTTGATACACCGCCAGACTCTCAACCTTTTCCAAAACATTCACCTTTGCTAAGTAAAGAGGTTAACAAAAGATTTAAAAATTCTGATAATGTAAAGATTATAAAAGGAGTTTTACCTGAATCTCTAAAAGAAAATTGTCCAAAAAAAATTGCATTTGCTCATATAGACTTGAACAATATGCCAGCGGAAATTGCAGTATTAGAACTTATCTATGATCGAGTTGTTACAAGTGGAATTATTATTCTTGATGACTATGGCTGGAGTGGTTATGGAGATCAACAAAAAGAGGAAAAGATTTTTTTTAATGAAAAGGGCTTAAAAATTATGGAGTTACCCACTGGCCAGGGAGTAATTTTAAAAAGATAAGTTCTAAATTTAAGTTCTTCCGTAATCATCCTCAAGTCTTATAATATCATCCTCTTTTAGATTCTCTCCAAGTTGAATTTCAATAAATACAAGATCCTCTTTACCTACATTTTCAATTCTATGTACTGTATTTATTGGTATATAAATATGCTCTTTTTCTTTTAAATAGTATTCCTTGTCGTCAATAATTATTTTACTTTCCCCTTTTACTATTTGCCAAAATTCAGAGCGGTTTTTGTGTTTTTGCAGGGATAGTTTTGAATGTTGATTAACTCTAATTTCCTTTATTTGGTAGCCTAAATTTTTAGCTATTATATGGTAATTTCCCCAAGGTCTGATTTCAACATTTCCAAGATAATTCTTCGAGAGTTGACTAGAGCTCTCGATTTTTTTTTCCCCTCCAACACCAAATTCGAGATCTATATTAAATTCTTTGCAAACAGATACCTCTAAAATATTTTCAATGTCGCTTCTATCACCTCCGTTACAGTAGCAAATTTTTTTATTCTTATTTTGAAGTGCAAATTCTTTAATTGCTAAACTACTGCTTTTTTCACTAGATTTTTGAAT
>CEPA01017169.1_pt1 | contig 24861 bp, 22 predicted proteins | sample 356241 | NCBI WGS metagenome assembly CEPA01 (sample SAMEA2620542, study PRJEB7988) | marine metagenome | biome: marine biome (ENVO:00000447); feature: surface water layer (ENVO:00002042); material: "saline water (ENVO:00002010), including plankton (ENVO:xxxxxxxx)" | depth 5 m
ATTTGTAGAAACTGAAACAAATTCGATTGTTATTACTGAAATACCTTACCAAGTAAATAAAAGTAAGTTAATAGAAAAAATAGCAGATCTAGTAAAAGATGAAAAGATTAAAGGAATTTCAGACATTAGAGATGAATCTAACAGAGATGGAATGAGAATAGTAATCGACCCAAAAAGAAATGAGGATCCAAATGTAATTTTAAATAATATTTTTTCTTTAACCTCTTTAAGTACAACTTTTGGAATTATTTTATTAGCTATTGATAAAAATAAACCTAAACTATTAGGACTAAAAGATATTAACCAATGTTTTATAGATCATAGATTTGAAATTATTACTAAAAGATTTTTATTTGAGCTATCTAAAGCAAATGATAGACTCCATATTCTTGAAGGATTCAAAGCTGCACTGGACAAACTGGATTTAACTATAAAAATTATTAGAAGTTCGAAAGAACCTGCTGATGCCAGAGAGGCTCTTATAAAAAAATTAAAAATATCTATTATTCAGGCAAATGCAATATTAGATATGAGATTACAAAGGCTAACGGGATTAGAACAGAAAAAAATTCTAGATGAAAGAAGTGATTTGATAAAGAGAATCAAGGAAATTGAGAAAATTTTATCTGATGATAATGAAATAAATAAAATAATGATTAATGAGCTTAAAGAATTAATTTCCACTTATTCTGATGGCAGAAGAACAGAAATTGATGATAGAGACTTAGGTGGAATGTCTGTTGAGGATCTAATCACAAAAGAAGATATGGTAGTAACCCTAACTCATGAAGGTTTTATAAAGAGAACTCCAAAAACCTCCTATAAAAGTCAAAAGAGAGGCGGAGTTGGTAAAACAGGAGCAACTTCTAAAAATGATGATTTTGCCGAAAATGTATTTCAAGCCTCAACTCATGATTATGTAATGTTTTTCACTAGCTCTGGAAAATGCTTTTGGAGAAAAGTTCATGAATTACCTGAATCAAGCTTAACTGCTCGAGGAAGAGCTTTAAGGAACGTATTAGATTTATCCGAAAGTGAAAAAGTAGCATCATGTATATCGTTACAAGATTTTGAGCAAGATAAATTTTTAATAATGACAACAAAAAGTGGAATAATTAAAAAAACTAAATTGGAAGAATATTCTAGGCCTAGATCAAATGGAATTATTGCAATAAATTTAAAAAATAATGATGAATTAATATCAGTTACAACTAGCTCTGGTTCTGATCAGATATTAATAACTACAAGAAATGGTCAAGCTATAAGATTCAATGAAAAAGACGTAAGAGCTGTTGGAAGAAATAGTATGGGAGTAAAAGGTATAAGTCTTAAGCTGAATGATTATGTTGTAAGCTCAGAAGTAGTAAAAGATTTATCATCACAAGTTTTAACAATTACTGAAAATGGGTTTGGTAAAAGAACTGAATTTGAGAAATATAGACTAACCGCTCGTGGAGGAAAAGGGGTTGCTACATTAAAAATTACTGAAAAAACTGGAAAAATTGTTAATGCTTTTCAGGTAAATGATGAAACTGATATTGTCCTTCTTTCTTCCATAGGAAAGGCAAACAGGCTTAAAGCATCTGATATATCAATTATTGGTAGAGCAACTCAAGGAGTAAGGTTGATGAGACTTAATGAAGATATAAGAGTTGTTACTGCTGCGAAATTAACAGAAGAAGATGGAAACTAGTTCTGCTAATAAATTAAGAAACCTTTTTGAGAAATATACTGATCATAATTGCTTTGTGTGTTCAAAAAATAATAAAATTGGCTTAAAATTGGAGATTATCCAAAATAATAATAATTGTTATGCCGATTTAATCCTAGGTAAAAATTATTCTGGGTTTCCTGATATAGTTCATGGTGGAATACAAGCTGCTATTTTAGATGAGGTGGCATTTTGGGCCATGTTTAATAAATATAAATCAATTGGCTTTACAACCAAAATGAATATTCAGTATTTAAATAAAATGGATGTTAATAAAAAAATTCGAGCAATAGCTATAAACATAATTATGCAAAAAAATAATGTTAATGTTAAAGTTGAATTAAGAGAAAAAGATAAAACTTTAACTAAAGCGGATGTAGACTATAGACTTGTAAATGATATATATTTAAAAAAATACTTTGGAGATGAATTTTTAAAGGAGTTTATAAAGATAAAAAATGAAAAAGATTGATTTATATGATCACCCCTTATCAGGAAATTGTTATAAAGTTCGTTTATTATTAAATCAATTAAATATTAAATTTAATTCAATTATAATAGATGTCTTCAAAGGTCAAAATAGAGAAAAGTTTTTTAAAGAAATTAATCCTGCTATGAAAATACCTGTCCTTGATGATGAAGGCTTTGTTATTAACGAGTCAAATGCAATTTTAATTTATCTTGCAGAAAAGTACCCATCAAATTTTATACCAAAAGCTCTGAAGGAAAGAGCAGAGCTTTTCTCATGGTTATTGTATAATAAAACCTCTGTTGACCCTTTTCTAGCTAAAGCTAGAGCAATTAAAAAATTCTTTCCATCAGATAAGCAAAATCTCTCTGAACTTGCACTATTACAGAAAGAAGGTCATAAAGCATTAGAATTAATTGATAAACATTTAGTTAATAAAAACTTTTTTTTAACCAACTATTCTATTGCAGATATTTCTATGTACCCCTATATAAAGTTATCTTATGAAGGTGAAATAGAATTAAAAAATTATAAAAATATATTAAAATGGATTGAAAATATAGAAAAAACAAGCGACTTTGTAACTATTTATTAATGAGCGGGAAACGGGACTCGAACCCGCGACCTTCTGCTTGGCAAGCAGATGCTCTAGCCAACTGAGCTATTCCCGCACTAGACATTCATTAATTATACTTCTATATTTTTTATGTCAATAGGAATAATATGAAACATGTTAGAAAAACATATATAGATAAAATCAGAAGAGTAGTTATAAAAATTGGTTCGAAAGCCTTATCGAATGGAAAGGATAAAATAAGTAGAAAAATAATTTCAAACCTTGTTAATTCAATTTCTGTTTTGAGAAAAAAAAATATTGAGGTTATTTTAATAACATCAGGTGCTATACTTGCAGGAAATGAAACCCTAAAAATAAATATTAAAAATTCAAATATTATAAAGAAGCAAGTTTTATCCTCTTTGGGGCAGATTAAATTAATGACAATGTATTCTGAAGCTTTCAAAAAAAGTCAAACTAAAGTTTCACAGCTATTATTAACTAATGATATTTTTCAAGATCGTAAAAGATTTCTAAATGCGAGAGCAACAATATTAGAGCTTTTGAAAATGAAAATAATTCCCATAGTCAATGAGAACGATACGGTTTCTATAGATGAAATTATGTTCGGGGACAATGATATATTAGCTTCTAAGGTAGCCGCTATGATTGATTCAGATTTATTAATTTTATTAACAGATATTGATGGATTATATAATGGAAACCCTAAGAAAAACAAAAGTGCTAAACTTCTAAATTATATAACTAGTGAAGAGTTTGACAGAAAAGTATTGGCTGACACCAAAGAAAATATTTCAGCAGGTGGAATGACTTCAAAAGTTGATGCTGCAATGAATGTTTCAAAATTTGGAATACCAACGATAATTGCTAACGGTATGGTTAACAAAGTTATTGATAATATTTTTTCTTTTAAAGAAATTGGCACAATTATTATTCCTTCAAAAATATCAGTTAAAAGTAAAAAAAGATGGATAGGTCTCGGACTTAAAACTTCAGGAAAAATCTTTATTGATTCAGGTGCAGTTAATGCCATTTTAAAAAAAGGAAAAAGCCTTTTACCATCTGGAATTATTAATATTAATGGAAATTTTGAAAAAGGTCAGCAAGTTGCAATTTTTTGTGATAAGACTAAGAAATTAATTGCAAAAGGTTTAATATCTTATAGTTCCATTGATCTAGAAAAAATATCAGGTAAAAAATCTTCACAAATAGAAAAAATTTTAGGATTTAAATATTCGGATGAAATTATAAACCGAGATAATTTAATAATTGAAAAACTTAAATAAAATCCAGTAAATTCTCAGTGTCTTTTTCTTCGGCTGGGGATTTTTTCTTAAATTGTAAGCTTGTTTCTTTTTTCTCAATTTTTATATTTCCATTTTTTGCTCTAAAGGCTACAAATTGAGATCCATAGGTTTCTTTCGATATGGTATTTAAAATAAATGGAAAATTTTTTGAGCCTATGAAAATAGAATGAATACATATTCCTAGTTTTTTTGCTCTTTCCCTTTCTCTTTTAACTTCTGTATCTCCAGATGTTGGTATACCATCAGTAATGAATAAAATATGTTTGTTTCTAAGTCCTCTTCCTTTAAAATCTGATATTGCATCTTTCAGAGCCTCTTCATAATTAGTGTTTCCAGAGCATTCTGTTTTTGTTGCTTGTTGAAGAATTGTTTCATATTCCTTAGTAAAAAATTTTTCTTCAACAATGGTTTTATAAGATTTATGATTAAATTCAATATATCCTACTCTCATTCTTTTTGTTCTGGCTAGTTCAATTACAGCTTTCACTACAGATGAAGACCACTCACTATAGACACCCATCATAGAGGTACTGATATCTCTCAATATTGCAATTTCTCCTCCCATCATTTCTTTTTCTCTTTGGTGGACTCTTGGCAGCTGAGGTGATAAGTTTTTGGACCATATGGCTGCATCTATTGGATCGACATCATCAATTTCATAGAAAGAATTCATTCTTTTATATCTTCTAGGAAGTCCACCGGGATAATGTCCTCTTTTAGCAATACTCCTTTGTATATTGCCTTCAAGAACTTTCATAACGATTTGAACATTTTGTGCCAATTCATTATTTTCTTCAGTACCTATTTTAGAAGAATCTACATCTCCTGCATTTTTGGATTTTGTAGCATAAACTTTTTCTGATAATGGTGCGTTGTCTATATCGCTTTCTCCATCATCCTCACTTTGATTGGATGGGTTTGTGGGAATTTTTTCTTTAGAATCGAGTGGTTTTGAATTATCTTCAGCAGTTAAATTATCTTGAAGTTCTTCAAGAGCTTGCATGAAAGAATTTTCTGCATCGTTCATTTGCTCTTCGGATATGTCAGAGTCTTTATCTTGATTATCGCCTGCTTGTTTGTTCGGAGAATCTTTTTCATATTCACCGTGATCTTTTTTTTGATCATTTGCTATTTCTTGGTCTTTTTTTTTTGGTTCTCAAAAGATTCTAGTTTTTGTTCAGCAGCCTCTAATATTTCTTCAGGAACTCTAAATGGTAGTAAAAATCTTAAGACTTTTAGGTCTGACAATTCAGCTTGACCCCTTCCTTCAATAACTGCATTAGCTTTAATTAATTTCAAGGATTTAACCAAAAAGGTTCTGTCTGATATAACTGAGTTGGTTTCATTAAGTCTTTGATCTTCTACAAGCCAGGTTATAAATGATGTTAAGCCATCTTGTACATCCTTAGGAATTACAACACTTTCTTGTTTTTTAAAACTATCATCTAAAGCTTTTTTTCCAACTTTTGCGACAAAATCGTTTTCACCAGTCTTTGTAGAATATAGACTTATTATCTTTTTAACATCTTCCCATTGTTTTGAGTATGAAATCCCTTTTGAATTGACTTGAATGACAAATCTATCTAAATTTGCAGGATCTAAAGGTTCGTTGTAATACTCGTCAGCTGTTGGATTGCTTGTTGCAATCGCTGTTAAAAGAGGAATATTATCATCTCCATATTTTCTTTCATTCAAGATTCTTAAAAGAACATTTAGAGACTCACCTGGAGCACGAGAAATATCATCCAATAGACATATGTCAGATGTCAAAATCCCACCTTTAATAATATTCTGTTTTATAATCTCACCATCATTAGTATCTTCACGTGAAATAACTAAATCTCCAACTAATTCGGACAATCTAGTATCTCTATGCATTTGATAAAAGAAAAAATTCAACTCTGCGGATTTAGAAACAATTTCAGAAAGCATAGTTTTTGCAGTCCCAGGCGGTCCTTGAATATATATATGTTCTCTTGCAACAATTCCAAGTAATAAGGCCATTTTAACTTCAGAGTGGCCTACCACCAATTCATCTAATTCGGACTTAAGAGTTTCAAATGGATTTGACATTATACAACCTACGGGAAGACGCCCTATATAAATTTACATCAATGGGTATTATTTACAACTTTTTAATTTAAAAAAAATCTACTGTATAATATCGTTGAAGATGAGAATAGAAACAATTTTAGGGTATAAATTTAAAGATAAAAGTCTTCTAAAACAATGCTTATCTCACAAATCCTATGCGAATGAGCATGATATAGGTGATAATGAGAGGCTAGAGTTTTTAGGTGACTCTGTATTGAGTATTGTAGTTTCAAAACATTTATTTGTAAAATTTACAAACTACTCTGAAGGCAAATTATCTAAAATAAAGAATCAGATTGTAAGTAAAAAATTTGTTGCGAATTGTGTTAAGAAGTATAAGCTAGATAGATTTTTGAAATTAGGAAAGGGAGAAATAAAAACTAATGGAGGTAATAGAGATTCTAATTTATGTTGCTTGTATGAGGCTATCGTTGGTGGAATTTTTATCGATTCTGGAATAATTCAATCTGAAAAATTTATTAAAAAAACTTTACTTGATATAGATTTTAAAAGATTTAAGATTGATGATTTTAAATCTGACTTACAAATTTATTTTCAAAAAAATTTCGGTTACCCACCAAAATACAAAGTTATAGAAGAATATGGACCCGCACACAATAAGACCTTTAAAATTTCTGTGATTGATAAAGATAGAGAAATTACAACTGCTATTGGTAAAACTAAAAAAGAAGCTCAAAATAAAGCGGCAAAAAAGATATTAAAAAAACTTAGTCAGTTGTAATCAATTCTTTATCAATATCTAACTCAATTAGTTTTTCTTCAAACTCTTTTGAGTGAATATCTAAATCATCACAAATTCTCTTTTTGTTTCCTTTGAATTTTATGATTGTTGATTCAATTATTGTTTTTTCTACTTGATTAATAATTAATTTATATTTATTTTTTTTGTCACTTTTATCATCAATAATCGATTTAATTAATACATCATAATTTAAGTTGGTCTGAATTTTTTTTATATTAGAAAAAATTATTGGATGATATTCCTTAAAATCATTGATTGATAAAAAAGAATTAGAAGACATTATTACCATTTTTTTTATACAGTTTTCCAATTCTCTTATATTTCCTGGCCAGTCATATTCCTTCATCAATTCAATTAAATCGAGCTCTATCTCTTTATTGTAATTATTTGAATCAGGATATTTTTCCAAAAAGTGATCTATTAATAATTCTATATCCTCTTTCCTTTCTCTGAGCGGGGGTAAATCAATAGAAATTGTATTCAATCTGTAAAATAAATCTTCTCTAAATTTTTTACTATCTATTAGATTTTCGAGATTTTTATTTGTCGAAGTTATTATTCTTGCATTGAAGCTCGTTGGTTTTTGTGACCCTAACTTATAAAATTTTTTTTCTTCAAGAACTCTTAAGAGTTTGCTTTGCAAATCTAAAGACATATCTCCGATTTCATCTAATAGGATAGTTCCAGAGTTTGCCTCTTCAAATCTACCAGTCTTTTTCTTTTCTGCACCTGTAAATGCTCCTTTTTCATAGCCGAAAAGCTCACTTTCTAAAAGATCTCCGGGTATTGCTGTAATATTAACTTGTACATATGGACCTTTCGAATTATCACTATTTTCATGAATAGCTTTTCCAATTAATTCTTTTCCAGTGCCAGACTCACCTCTAATTAATATTGTATGATCACTATTAGAGATTTTTCCTATTTCTTTAAAAATTTTTTGAATTTGAGATGAATTACCTATTATTTGATTAATATTTTTTTTAACTTTATCTAAATCAGACTCTAATTTCTTAATCTGAATATTTTTTTTGTAGTTTGTTATCGCTCTATTTATTAATAGTATTAAGTCATCATCAAGATTTATAGGTTTATCGATATAGTCATAAGCACCCATTTTCATGGATTTAATAGCGTTATCCATGGTATCTTGGGCTGTCATTACAATTACCGAGGAATTTTTTGAAATTTTTTTTATTTTTTTTAAATAATCTAAACTATTACCATCAGGCAAATTAACATCTAGAAATATTAAACTATATTCATTTTCTTTTATTAATTTATATGTTTCAGCTAATGAACTAGCACCGTCAAAGTTAAAATTATTTTTTTTTAAAAAAATTCCAATAACTTTAATAATGTTTGGTTCGTCATCAACAATGAGTATTTTTTTATTCATATAAAATTATACACTCTAATATTCAGGTAAAAAAATACTAAAAGTTGTATTTTTTTTGTCACTCTTAGCTTCAATATAGCCACCAAATTTATTTATTATTTTCTGACTTACAAATAGCCCTATACCTTGCCCTTGTTTTTTTGTAGTAAAAAAAGGTTTAAATAAATTTTTCAAGTTTTCTGTTTTTATTCCATCACCTGAATCTATTATTTCAATAATTACAAAATTTTTCTTATTGATTTTATATCCTTTATCAGATTTTATAATAATTTTAATATCGCCATCATTTTTTATTGAATCATAGGCATTTTTAATAATATTAATAAATACTATTATCGCTAAATCTTTATTTCCTAAAAAAGATGGGAAATCAGGTGAAGGTTCAAAAAAGATTGGTATCTTATTTTTTTTTATATCTTTATTACATATATCGATTGAATAAGAAATTGATTCATTGATATTAACTCTTTCAAATGAATCTTTATTACTTGGTTGTAAATATTTAAAAGTATTTACAAGTTTTGATAGCCTTTCAGATTCATTAACAATAATTTCAGAGCATTCAGAAATATCACTTTTTTCATCAGCTTCATCCCTGATAATCTGAGCTGCTCCTTTAATACTAGCTAATGGATTTTTAATTTCATGTGCTAAACCGTGAAATAATTGGCTCATAATTTTTTCTTCATCATCAAGCTTTGATTTTTGATTTAAAATATTTGTACCTTCTAAATTAAATAATTGTATAAGAAGATAATCAACCTCATCTTTATCATTCCTAAAAATAGGATTTATATAAATAGTGACATCTTTTGGCACTTTTAGTCTTGTAACAAAATTGATTTCTCTTAATAACTTAGTCTTTTTTTCTTTACAACACAAAGTTATTTCATTAGCAATTACATTATTAAATATTTTATTAATTTCCAATTTTCGTAATTGATTTTCAGATAATCCTATTAGAGACTCAGCTTCTTGGTTAATATAAATGATAGACAACTTTGAATTAAGTAAGATTATTCCTTGTTGGATATTTTCAAGAAGTAAATTTTCTATTTTATTCATAAAATTTTACTTTATTCCTCGAATGGTATTAATAAAGACTTTTTATTAGTAATTGAAAGTTTATCAAATTGTGAAAGAAGATTGTTTATAACTTTATAATTAGATTTCTTTGATATTATAATTACTGGAACATATTTTGAGTTTACATTTTCCGGATTTTGAAATATTTTTTCAATATTTATCTTATACTTTGCAAACTTAGATGTAATTTTAGCTAAATTTCCTGCTTTATTTTCTAAATTAAGACGGATATAAAATTTTCTATTTAAATTTGATATATTAAGATTTTTATATTTTTTTTCAATAAAATTATGTTCTTTCTGATTTCCAATTCTAACAATATCTGATATTACAGATGTTGCTGTGGGAAGCATACCAGCACCAAATCCATATTTCATTGTTTTACCTAGGTTTTCTGAATCTATTAAAACTGCATTTAATTCATTATCTACATTAGCTAATGGGTTTGAATGATTAATCATTACGAGATGTATTCTTAAATCGATTGAATTTTTTACAACTTTACCTATTCCTATTAGTTTTATTTTACAATTCAAGTTTTTAGCAATTTCAAGGTCAATTTTTGATATGTTATTAATTCCAGAGATATGCAAATCCTTGATTTTTGCATTGTAGCCAAAACATTCATTTGCAAGTACTACAACTTTATGAGCCGTATCCATACCATTGATATCTAGGGTTGGATCTGCTTCTGCAAATCCAGACTTTTGAGCTTTCTCCAAAGCATCATTAAATTCTATACCTTGCGACATAAGGGTCAAGATGTAGTTACAAGTTCCATTTAATATTCCGTAGAATGATTTAATTTTATTAATTGAAATAAAATCTTGAATTGAATTGAGGATAGGAATACCTCCACCAACACTGGCTTCATATAAAATCTTAACATTATTTTTTTTAGCGATTTTTTTTAATTCCGTTCCATTTTCAGCAATTAATGCTTTGTTAGCAGTTATAAAATGTTTATTATTTTGTAATGTTTTTATAGCTATATCCTTTGATATTTTTAGGCCTCCAATCAATTCAATAACTACATCAATATCTTTTGAAAAGACAATGTCATTATAATTATTTGTAAAATATTCCTTTTTAATTTTTAATTTTTTTGCAATATTAGGAGATATATCACAACAACTTTTAATGTTTAATTCTAAGCCATAGCTTTTCTTAATTTCTGATCTTCTGGAATTTAATATCTTGTAAACTCCTTCGCCAATTGTTCCTAAGCCTATTAATCCAATATTTATTTTTTTCATAATTGAAATTTAATTCGTATCTTATATTCTAACAAATTATATTAACATTAAAAAATAGGGGCCGTAGCTCAGCTGGGAGAGCGCTTGGATGGCATTCAAGAGGTCGAGGGTTCGATCCCCTTCGGCTCCAAAACTATCCCCAATAATGGTTTATTATATCTTGAATTCTCTGAATACCCTCTTTTATATCTACCATAGATGTTGCATAAGAAATTCTTATGTTATTATCAGAACCAAATTCAACTCCTGGCACAACTGCTACCTTAGCTTCATCTAGAAGAAAATTTGTAAAATCTGTAGAATTTGAAATTATTTTATCTTTAAATTTTTTACCAAAAAAACTTGATATGTCAGGAAAAACATAAAACGCACCATTTGGAACCATACATTTAATACCATAAGTTTTATTTAATTCATCACAAATATAATTTCTTCGCGATTGAAATTCTTTTACCATTTTTGGTACTTCATCCTGGCTTCCTGAGAAAGCTTCAATTGCAGCTTTTTGTGATATTGATGTAGGATTAGATGTTGATTGCCCTGATAAATTACTCATAGCTGATAGGACATCGCTATTTCCAGCAGCATAACCAATTCGCCATCCAGTCATTGAATAAGTTTTTGATACACCATTTACTAGAATTGTTCTATCTTTTATATTTTCATTTAGTTCTGGAAAACATATATGTTTATGACCATCATATAAAATTTTATCGTATATTTCATCGGAAATAACTATCAAATTATTTTTTTCAACAAATGATGCAATTTCATTTAATTCATTTCTATCATAAGTAGAACCAGTTGGATTTGAGGGATAATTAAGAACCAAGATTTTTGTTTTTTCTGTTAAAGAATTCTCAAGCATTTTTTTATTAATTTTAAAATTATTTTCTTGATTTGTTTTTAAAATTATAGGAACACCACCCGCAATTCTTACTTGTTCTGGATAAGAAACCCAATAAGGTGCTGGAATTAAAACTTCATCATTTTTATTTATTAAAGCTTGAAAAAGATTGTACAAGACGTGTTTAGCTCCTGAACCTATAAAAATTTCCTTTGTATTATAAGTTAAATTGTAATCTTCTTTAATTCTATTAATTATTGATTCTTTAAGCTCAATTATTCCACCAGCAGCAGTATATTTAGTAAAGCCATTATCTATAAATCTTTTTGCATAAGTTTTGATATTTTCGGGCGTATCAAAGTCAGGTTCTCCAGCACCAAATCCAATAACGTCAATTCCCGCTGCTTTCATTTCTTTAGCTTTTGCAGTTATAACGAGAGTTGCAGAGGGTTTAAGTTCTTTTGCTAATTTAGATAATTTCATCTTCTATCCTTTCTTTAAAATTTTTTTTAATTCTTTTTCTACTGGTTCTGGTACAAATTCTTTTGCATTGCCACCCAATTTGATTATATCCTTGATTAATGAAGAGCTAATATGAGAAAATTTTGCATCAGCTACCATAAAAACTGTTTCAATTTTGGAATTTAATTTATTATTTGATGTTGCCATTTGCATTTCATATTCAAAATCTTGAACTGTCCTCATACCTCTTAATATAGTATTTACTTTTTTTGATTTTGCATACTGGACTAATAGACCTTCAAATTTATCAACTTTCACTTTTTTGTTTTTTGCAAATACCTTTTTAATCGCCTTTACACGTTGATCAACTGTCATTAAAGATGATTTATTTGAATTTATTGCAACTGAGACAATGACTTCATCAAAAGTACTTGAGGCTCTCTTAATAATATTAATATGACCATTAGTTAAGGGATCAAAACTTCCAGGATAAATTACAGATCTTTTCATATCTTCACACAAAATGTTAAATACTTATCTTTATATTTCTTAACTCTATAATTTTTAACTTCAATGTTAACCCTTTCCTCCATAGGGTGTTCGCATACTATAATACCATCACTTACAGTTAGTTTTAATGCAGTTCTTATAATACCATTAAGAGTTTTTTCATCAAAATATTCATATGGAGGATCAATAAAAACTAGATCATATTTTTTATTTTTTCTTTGTAACATCTTAGCAGCTTCTAAAAAAGATTTTTTTATCATTTCGGATTTATTTTCAAACGAGCATTTTTCTAAATTATCTTTAATAAATTTGATTGAAGATTGATTTATATCAACAAAAGTTACAAATTTAGCTCCCATACTTAAACTTTCAATACCAAGTGAGCCACATCCTGCAAAAAGATCTAAAACTTGTAAATTTTCTACATCTTTAATAATATCAAAAATCATTTTTCTTATTTTAGATGTCTTAGGCCTGACATGACCATTTTGTGGGACTTTTAATTTAAAGCCTTTTTTTGTTCCATTAGAAATTTTAATCATTTAATGTTGAATTTTATATAATTCCTCTGCTTTTTTTAATAAATTTTTCATAAGGTACATACTGTCTTCCCAAAAAACGGGATCTTGAATATTTAGCCCAACTTTTTTGACTAATTTTTCGGGTGGTTCGGTACTACCAGATGATAATAGATTCATATATTTATCTACGAAAGATGAACCTTCTTTTTCATATTTAGCAAATAATCCATGAACAAGAAGTTCTCCGAATGAATATGAATAACAATAAAATGGAGAATGAATAAAATGAGGGATATACATCCACCAATTTTTATAATATTCAGATATTTCAATTGAATTCCCAAACATTTTTTTATTAGCTTTTACCCAAAAAGAGTTAAATTCATCCCAAGATAATTCACCTGATTCTTTTCTTCTTTGATGAATTGATAATTCAAAATTTGTCATAACTATTTGTCTGAAAACAGTCGCAAATATATCTTCAAGTTTTGAGCAAATTAAAATTAATTTTTCTTTAGGTGAATTTATATTAGAAAGTAGTTTGTTAAAAACCAACATTTCTGCAAATACGCTAGCAGTTTCCGCAGTAGTAAGTGGGGTATTTTGTTGAAAATAACCATTTTTTCTAGAAAGATATTGATGAATCCCATGTCCCAGTTCATGAGCTAATGTGGTAACGTCTCTAATTTTTCCAGTAAAATTCATTAAAATATATGGATGAACAGATGGAACACATGAATGACTAAAGGCACCTGCTCTTTTGCCATCTCGAACAGAGTAATCAATCCAATTATTGTCAAAGAAAAGTTTGGCAACTTTTGACATTTTTGGAGAGAAATTATCAAATGACTCTAATACAATATCTTTTGCTTGGTTATAAGTATATTTTTTTTGCGTGCTCCCCAATGGAGCATATCTATCATAATCTTTAAAGTCTTTTATTCTTAGCATTTTTCCCTTTAGTTTGTAATACTTGTGAACAATGGAATTATTTTTATCACATGTATCAATGAGAGCTTTTACAGTTTTAGGGTTTATTTCATTAGATAAATTCCTAGAATCAATTGGATCAGAATAGCCTCTTAAATCATTAATGATTTTTGAATCACTAAGAATTTGATTAAAAATAAATGTAATTAATTTTTTTTCACTATTAAGCCCGTTTGTTAATGATTCCGCAGCTTTCTTCCTGATATCTCTATTTTTATCATACAATAATGATAAAACTTGAGTTTCAGAAAGCTTTTTATTTTTTCTTTTCGAAATTTGAAAATCAAATACTATATTATTTAATGTTTCATCAAACAATCTATTAAAAGCTCTGGATGATGTTAAAGATTTTTGATCTAATATTTTCTCTTCTGCTTCAGACAATATATAAGGTTTATACTTCCTTTCTGATTCTAATAAATTTTTATATTTCTTTATGATTTTTGAATTTAAAATTTTTTTTGCTTTTATTGAACTTATATTGTTCCAATCAATAAAGAAAAATAATAAATCTTTTCTTATTGAGGATATTTTTTCACTCGTTGATTGATAGAATTGAGAAATCTTTTCATTATTGGTATTAGCTGCGAAATTTAAAGAAGAATAAGATGAGATTTTACCCATAGATTCATAAATATTTTCTAATTCTACTATTGCCTTAGTTAAAGTTTTTGGGGATATTTTATCATTAATTTTATTTTTAAATTTTTTATAAAAGTTAGCTGATTTTTTTGATATTTTTTTAAAATCATTATCAATTTTTTTTGAATTTATTCCATCATATAAATCTTTTAAATTCCATTCCATTTAATCACCTATAACCTTTTTACATATTTTACTTATAGTACCGTTATCTGATACTGCATTGAACTTTTGTATACTTATTTTTATTAATTCACCTAAATTACATTCTTTATCTTTAAAAGTACTATTTTTTAGATCAACTATTTTTGTTTCTAGCTCATCTTCAGATACTTGCTCAGGTAGATAAGAATTTAGAACTTTTAATTCCATCTCTTCAATTTCTTTTAAATCATTTCTGTTATTTGAAGAATAAAGTTCGATTGCTTCCTTTCTTTTCTTAACCTCTTTTTTAAAAATATTTATGATTTCAATATTTGTTAAATCTTTACCTTGATTCTTTATAGTGGCCAAAATACCTCTTAAAGTATTAACCGTTGTTTTATTTTTATTTATCATTGCATTTTTAAGGTCTTCTTGAATCTTATCTATCATATAGAAAGATTAACTTATTTTTTAATGTTTTAGTCAATATAATTTAGAAAGTCTTGAAGATTTACAACCCATCGGTACTCTATTAATGAAACATGGCTATAAAATTAAAAATCGAAGATTTAAGTATTAAAGATTCAGGTAAAGGCTTTGCTAGGATTCCGACTGCTTTAATGCAGGAGCTTGGGATTGAACCCTTAGATGTAGTAGAAATCTTTGGAAAAAGAAAATCAGCTGTAAGATTAATGCCTTCGCCAGATACTAAAAATAATTATATTAAAATTGATGGATTAACTCGCCAAAATATCAAAATGTCTATTAATGAATTTATAACTATAAAAAAAGTATCTAATGTAAAATCTAGGAAGGTTATCTTATCCCCTTCGAATTCTCAATCACTTCTATTTAATGATGATTCGCATATGTTATTGAATAAAATCGATGGTTTCGTTGTTACCTCAGGTGATTCAATATCTGCAAAAATGCCAGGTGGTAAAACAGAAACCTTTAAGGTTATGGGGACAGTACCTTCAGGCGCCTCAATCATAAATAATGAGACTAAAATAGAAATCAAAAGAACAGAAGGAAAAGATAAGGAAAACATAACATCTTATGATGATATTGGTGGATTAGGAAAACAGCTAAAAAAAATAAAAGATTTAGTAGAGTTGCCATTAAAACATCCAGAAATTTTTTATAGATTAGGAATAGACGCTCCGAGAGGTATTTTATTAGTTGGACCCCCAGGCACTGGAAAAACTTTACTAGCAAGGGCAATTGCTCATGAATGTGGGGTAAATTTTAAATTAGTAAATGGGCCTGAAATAGTCAGAAAATTTTATGGTGAAAGTGAAGCTCTGCTTAGAGAAATATTTCAATCAGCAGCAGATAATCAACCATCAATTCTTTTTATTGATGAGATTGACGCAATTGCACCAAAAAGAGATAGAGTTCATGGCGAAGTTGAAAAAAGAATTGTAGGTCAATTATTAGCTTTAATGGATGGACTTAAAGATAGAGGAAAGATAATTGTTTTAGCAGCAACCAATCTTCCTAATTCAATAGACTCTGCTTTAAGAAGACCAGGTAGGTTTGATAAGGAAATTTTCTTAGATCCCCCAAATTTAGAGGGCAGAAAAGAAGTATTTGATATTCATACACGTGGTATGCCATTGTCTGAAGATGTAGATTTGGATGCTTTATCTTCTCTTTCATCAGGTTTTGTTGGTGCGGATATTGAGATGGTTTGTAAAGATGCAGCTCTTAATTCCGTTCAAAAATTGCTAGGCACCTCTGATATTAATTATGATGAGGTTGATGACATAGAGATAAACCAAGAAAATTTTTTAACTGCTTTATCAAGTATTCAACCTTCTGCTATTAGAGAAATCTTTGTCGAGACTCCAAAAATCAAATGGTCAGAAATAGGTGGTTTAAGTGAGACAAAAGATATCCTTGAAAAAGTCATTATAGATCCTATAAATAATTCTGAAGATTCAGTTCTTCCTAAAGGAATTATGCTTTACGGACCTCCAGGATCAGGTAAAACAATGATTGCAAAAGCACTTGCTAATACAAGTGGCATGAACTTTATTTCTATAAAAGGTCCAGAGTTATTATCTAAATATTTAGGTGAGTCTGAACAATTAATTAAAAATTATTTCAACAAAGCAAGGCAAGTATCTCCATCAATTTTATTTTTTGATGAAATTGATTCAATTTGTTCCATAAATAATGATGGATCAACCGATTCTGTAACAAGTAGAATGTTGAGTCAATTATTATTAGAGCTGGATGGATTTTCAGAATTAAGCAATGTTGTTATTTTAGCCGCTACTAATAAAATTAATAAAATTGATAAGTCTTTATTGAGATCTGGTAGATTTGACCTTTTGTTAGAAACTCCTCTACCTTCAGAAGATGAAATTCTAGAGATTCTAAAAATTAAAATAAATGATAAAGAAATTGTATTTAATAATATTAAATCTTTAATTCAAAAAATTTCTAATTTTAATGGTGCAGATTTAGACACAATGCTAAATTTAGCTATACAATTTTGTAATGGTAAGCAGCTAAATTCAAAAGGAGTGGATAAAGCTATTGATGAAATTTCAAAAAGAAAAAAAATTATTTCTTAGGTTTATAATCTTATTTTTATTATTCTCAGTTTATGTCCAAGCGTTTGATTCTAAAGAAATAGACAGGCTCTTAAATAAAACATCTCATCTTGATAGAAATAATAAACTTTATGAATATTCAAAGTTTTTTTTAAATGTCCCTTATGTTCCGAATGTTTTAATTGGATCGGAAAATACAGAAGAGAAATTTATAATTGATTTAAAAAGTCTAGATTGTTTTACATATATAGAATATGTAATGGCACTAGAAAAATCTTCAAATTATTTGGATTTCAAAAATAATGTTAAAAATTTAAGATATGAAAATGGTGAAGTTTCTTTTAAAACTAGGAACCATTTTTTTACAGAATGGATTGTAAATAATAATTATATTCCAAAGAAAAAATATGATACTAAAAAGTCGAAAATATTAAATAAAAAAAATAAGGATGAAAAATATTTAAATGGAATTCCATTTAAAAAAATTGATATTCAATATGCTAGTATTCCTTATGTTAATAAAATCATTAATTCTTTAAATAAAAATAATTTTTATATTGTTGGAATAATTTCAAATGATATAGGATTAGATGTCTCACACGTAGGTTTCCTCTTTTGGAATGAACTTGGAAAGGCAACTTTCAGACATGCTTCAAATAAAAAAAAATACATGAAAGTAGTTGATGAAGATTTTATAGAATATATACAAAATAAACCTGGTATAATTTTTTTTGAATGAGGTGAATATATGGGTGATTTAACAAAAAATAAGGAGATTCAAGAAAATATGTCTGATTCAAGACAACTAACAACATTAGTGAAAGAGCTGCAAAATGCTATTAGAAATGTTCAATCTATTGAAGATTATCTTACTAGACTTTCTCAAGCTAAAAATCTCTTAGGTAAGGATGCAAACCCCTTGACTGATGAAATTGATAAAAATAAAACTTTATTAAATGACTCCTTGATACAAATGGGTAAATTTGTAAGCGGTGTATTAGATTCTATTGAAATTACTGAAGACGAGCTTGATAATGCAGCTAAACAGCTTGAATTATTTACTGACACTAAAGAAGATGCGATAATTTATGCAAAAAAAGAATTGAAAGCACAAGTTGAAGATTCATATTGGCATAAATATTGGACTGGTATATTAAACAGATTAGATAATTAAAGTTCTGGGATTAATTCTTTGCCAACTGTTTCCATTGTTTCCAAAATCTCTTCAATATTTGGTGAAATAAAATCGAGTACGACTTCTTTTATTTTGAGATTTTTATAAGCCAATATTTTTTCGAAAACTTCATTTTTTTCACCAATTAGAGCTGTGTTAGGGTTATTTCCATTATCTTTGGAATCAGTTAAAAGAATTCTATTCCTTAATGAAATATTGTAATTATTTATTTCAACGTTCTTTTTTGAAGCGTATTCTTCTAAATAATTAATTTTATTTTTCAATTCATCAGGGCTGAACCAAATAGGTTGCCAACCATCAGCAAAATCAATAGCTCTTTCTATTGCCGCATCTGCATTACCACCCATCCAAATTTCTAGTTTATCCTGAATTGGCTTAGGCTGAAAAGATACATTTTCAAAAGAATAATATTCACCTGAAAAAGAGCCAAGCTCATCATTCCATAATTTTTTCATTATTGTGATAAATTCTTTGGTTTTATCTATTCTTCCTTCATAAGGTATGCCTAGTGCATCAAATTCTTCTTTCATCCATCCTGGGGCGACAGTGCATATTAATCTTCCACCAGAAACATTATCTAAAGTAGAAAGCATTTTCGCAACAATAATCGGATTCCTGTAAGGGAGTATTATAGCGCTAGTTCCTAGAGTAATTTTAGACGTATTTTGTGATATGGCAGTAAGAATTATAAACGGATCAGGAAAGATATCGGAGAACCTACCTTTCCATTCTTGAGGGATAATTATGTGATCACTTGCCCAAATAGAAGCAAAGCCTAATTCTTCAGCTTTAATGGCTATTCTCAATTGATCTTTTATGCTTATATTAGCAATAATTGGTAATGCTAGACCTAATTCCATTTCCCTAATTAAACCCTTATTTGACTCTTTGTCAATTATTTCATTTATAATGAAAAAATACTAATTTATATTTTATTTTAACTAGTCATGAAAAAAAGAACATTATATTCACTGCTAAAAAATCATAAAAAAAATATATTCTTTGGAATTATAGGATTAACAATGGTAGATATGATGCAACTAATTGTCCCAATATTAATAGGCAAGGTTGTAGATGGCATATCTACATTAAATAGTGAAACAGAAATAATATCTTTAGTGAATGAATCAGCGCTTTATTTAATCGGTTGCGGAATAATTATGGCTATTTTTAGGTTTGTTTGGAGATATTTTCTTTTAGGAACATCCAGAAGAATAGAAAGAAAATTAAGAGATTCTTATTTTGAAAAAGTTCAAAAATTATCTCAGGATTCATACCAAAAAAATACTGTTGGAGATTTTATGGCAAGAGGTGTAAACGACATAGAAACTATTAAAATGGCTTGTGGATTTGGTGTGGTAGTAGCATATGACGGCATTGTCTTGTTAGTTTTTATATTTATATCTATGTTTTTTATATCTCCTATATTTACTGCTTATGCCTCAATACCATTCTTCATTATGGGTTTACTAATTGTTAAATATGGTGATTTGATTGAAAAGTTATTTCTTAATGTTCAATCATCTTTTTCAAAACTTACGGAAGAGGCAAGAAAAATAATTTTTTCAATAAGAGTTATAAAATCCTTAAACGTTCAAAATGACCAATTAAAACAATTTAAATCTAAGAGTAAAGATTATGAAAAAGTTAATTTAAGTTTAGTTAAAATTTGGGCGGGCTATCAACCTTTAATTACTTTTTTTACTGGCTTGTCAATTTTTGTGTTTATTTTTATTGGAAGCAAAATGGTTATTGATGGAAAAATAACAATAGGAGAATTTTCCTCGCTAATGGTTTATTTAACCATGCTGGGATGGCCCGTTGTGGCTATGGGGTTAGCAGTTGATTGGTTAAAAAGAGGAAATGCTTGTTTGAGTCGTGTCGATTCTATAATGAATCAAGATATAGAAAATGATGAATCAAACCTTGAATCTTTAACTTCAATAATTAATGTAAATTTTAAGAATGCTAAATTCAAAATTAAGGATAAAAATATACTAAATAATATTAGTTTCGAAATAAAAAAAGGTGAATCACTTGGTATAACCGGTAAAACTGGATCAGGTAAAACATCTCTTGCGAATCTTTTACTAAAAGACATTGAGTCTCAAAATATTTTTATAAATGATAAAGAAATAACAAGATTAAATAAATATTCAATTAGAGAAAAAATTTTATATGTGCCACAAAATCCTGTTATTTTTTCTGGTAGCTTAAGAGAAAATGTATCGTTTTTTGATAATTTTACAAATGATAAAAAAATCCTCAAATGTCTTGATTTAGCAGGTTTTACAAAGGATTTATCAAATCTTGAAAATGGATTAGATGAAATTATTGGGGAAAGGGGAGTTACCTTATCAGGCGGTCAACGACAAAGGGTTTCAATCGCTAGAGCCCTATATCAAAATCCGGAAATTATCATAATTGATGACACACTGTCTTCATTGGATGTCGACACTGAACTTAAAATTTTAAAAAATTTAAAAAATGAATTTAAAGATAAATTTTTAATAATTATTTCATCAAGGATTTCAACAATTTATTCATTAGATAAAATTATAGTTTTAGATTCTGGGAACATTGTTGAGATGGGCAAATCTAGTGATCTTATAAAAAATAATAATTTATTCAATCAATTATTATCAATTCAAAAAATATTACCAGGTAGTAGTAATGTATAGAAATCAATTTACTGATAAAAATATTTTGTTCTGGTTGCTTAGTTTTGCGAAACCTTATAAGGCGTTTATTTTCGTAGCTTTCTTCGCAATGGTAGTTGTTGCAATTTTTGAGTTACTAGTCCCAATAAATATAAAAGAGGTAGTTGATAATATAGTTGAATCAAAATCAACATATGAAAACATAAAAAATTCATCATTCAAAATTTTAGGTCTAATAGTTGGCGTGTTTATTTTTAGTTCAACATTTAGCTATATTCTGAATATCACTGGTCAAAAAATAATGAAAAATATCAGGGATGATGTTTTTGATCATGTTTTAAATTTACCTCAAGAATTTTTTGATAAACAAAGTGTTGGAAGAATTACAACTAGGGTCACAAATGATGTTAATGCATTAAATGAGTTTTATACGAATGTGCTTGTTCAGTTTGTTAAGGATTTATTAGTTATTGTTGGTGTTATTTATGTAATGTTCCAATATAATTACAATTTAACTTTTTCAATTATTTTAATAACAATTTTTATTATTGTATTTGCTTTTTTATATAGAAAAAGATTAAGGAGGGTTTACACCAAGTTAAGATTAACTATATCAAAACTAAATTCTTTCATTAATGAATCAATAAGAGGTATTAGATTACTAAAAATATATAATAAGTCCGATGAAAACTTAACTAGATTCAAATCATTGAGTAATGAAAATTTTTCTGCAAACATGGAGCAAATGTATACTTTTGCTGTCTATCGTCCATTTATAGAATTTATGTCTGTTTTTTCAACCGCTACTATTGTGTGGATTGGAGGTAGAGAAATTGTCTCTAATAATCTCTCAGTTGGAGAATTATTGGCAATATTATTTTTTTTAAGAATGATTTTTAGACCAATTTTAGATTTAGCTGATAAGTATGATATTTTACAGTCTGCACTTGCTGCTAGTGAGAATCTTTTCAATATCGCTAAAGTTGATAGAGAAAAGTTTGGTAATATCGAATTCCCTAGAAATTTTCAATGCATAGAATTTAAAAATATTTGGTTCTCATATGGTGGTGAAGAGAATTGGGTTTTGAAAAATTTTAATTTAAAAATTAATAAGGGAGATTCAATACTTATGTTGGGCTCTACTGGTTCCGGTAAAACTACAATAATGAATCTTCTGCTAGGATTTTATACACCAAAAAAAGGAGAAATACTAATTGATGGAATTGAACTAGAAAAATATAATTTTAACTCAATTAGAGAAAATTTTTCAGTAATTATGCAAGACACCGCATTATTTAATATTGTAATTGATGATGAAAACATAAATAGCTTTGATGCATTAAGATCTGTAGGGGAAAAGCAAATAAGAAATGTAAAACAAACTTTGGAGAAACCTTTTCATGTAATAATTTTAGATGAAGCAACCTCCAATTTAGATTTAGATCTAGAAAAAGATGTAAAAGATTATCTAGACAAAGTAAAAGATAAAACATCAATTCTAATAGCTCATAGATTAAATCTTATAAAGGATAATGATAAAATTATAATTTTAAGCAATGGTAAATTAATTGAAACTGGTACACATGATGAATTAATACAGAAAGACAGTGAATATTCTAAGATTTTTAAGTTTAATCAGCAATTTTATGAAATTTAAAAAGAATTGTTGTTTTTCTCTAAATATGTATAATTGATTCTTTAATCGGGGTGTAGCGCAGCTGGTAGCGCACCTGTTTTGGGAACAGGGGGTCGGAGGTTCGAGCCCTCTCACCCCGATTAACGATCTAATTTTCTAAAGTCGTATATGACTGATGCTTCATTTTCAGCACTCTCTAATACAATAGCTTTAATATCATTTAGTTTTATTGTTTTAAGCATTTTTTCTTTACCCATTGTTATCAAAGTAGTTGACATAACATCGCAATAAACCGGATCATCTGATATAACCGAAACAGATATATTTTTTTTAATTAAAAGTTTTTTCTTTACAGGATTAAATATATGAGAATAAGATATGCCATTATCAACAACAGTTTTTGAGTATTTTGAGGACACAGATATAGATAAATTATTTAACTCAATTTCATCATAGATTTTATATTCAACCCTAGGCTCTAGAATTTTAATTGACCATTTATTTTTTTTTGATAAGGTTGAGATATTACCCCCAAAATTTATGATTGCATCTTCAATTTTATAAACCTCAAGAAACTCAATTATTTTTTTAATTGCATAACCTTCCGCTAAGCCTCCTAAATCAAATTTTAAACAATCACTTTTCTTCATAACTGAAGAATTTTCAAATTTAAGTTCAATTTTATCCCACCCTGTGCAATTTTTGATAAATTTATTATTTTTTAATAACTCTGTTTTTTCATTATTTTTTTCAAAAGAAAATTGTTCAGTTATTGCACCAATCGTAATATCAAAATAACCCATAGTTTTATTATGGTAATTTTTTGAAATATTAATTATGTCAAAAAGTTCTTTTGATATTTTTTCTTCTTTTTTCTTAGTCAAATTTAATTTTGAAATTTCAGATGATTTATCATAACTATTGAATTTTTTGTTTAGGTCTTCTAGAATTTCTAATATATTCTGAGTAATGTCATCAAGATCATTTTCAGGAATATCTGAATTAATACGAATATCAAAATTTGTACCCCATGAAATAAAACTTCTTTCATATTCGTAGGAATAAACATTTGTATGTATCAGAAAAAAAGTAAGAAATGTTAAAAAATAAACCTTTTTCAATTTGCGTAGCTTGATTTAAAAAATGTTTTATAAGCTGATATTAGTAATATTAATATCATTATTAATTGTGGAAGAGAGGTTTCTAGAGTAGGGTATAAGCCAAGAATAGTAATATTAGGAATATCGATAATAGTAGTAGAAATCATTCCAACTTCTTGCAATTCTGTTATTCCATAACCCATAAAGGATAAAGATAAGAAAAATAATAATATACTAGTGAAAATAAAATATACCCTCAAATTAATAATAAGAGACATTTTAAGAATTATATAAGAAACTATAGAAACTATTAAAATACCGACTACAAAACCTAATGTAATATCTTGGATATCAAATTGAAAAAGAAGCGCTTGATAGAAGAGTATTGTTTCTAATACTTCTCTGTAAACGGCGAAAAATACTACAAAGAATAATGCCCATAAATCTTTTTTTGAAACAGCTGCATCAACTTTTGATTGCAAGTATTCTTTCCACTTGTTTTTTTCGGCTTTTGTCGCGAACCAAACACCAACGTAAAATAAAATTAAAGATGCGAAAATACTTGTTGCACCTTCGACAACTTCTGCGTCTGCATAAGTTAAAGTGAATAAATAATTTGCTCCAAGAAATGTTAATACACCTATTAGTAATGATGAAATCCATGCATAATGAATAATTTTCTTGCCCTTAGTATCATCAATCTTCTTTAGGTATGCGTAAACTGCTGCAATGATAATTACAGCTTCTAATGCTTCACGAAATATTATTGTAAATGAAGAGATGAATGCTGTACTTAGCATTATTAGCCTTCAATGCCCATGTCTTTGAACATTTGAATGTCATCGTACAAGTGTTTTATCCAATAACTTAATTCTGAACTTTTAACACCATTTTTCTTGTTATTGGTTACATACTTATTCATTAATAA
>CEPA01133961.1_pt1 | contig 24737 bp, 24 predicted proteins | sample 356241 | NCBI WGS metagenome assembly CEPA01 (sample SAMEA2620542, study PRJEB7988) | marine metagenome | biome: marine biome (ENVO:00000447); feature: surface water layer (ENVO:00002042); material: "saline water (ENVO:00002010), including plankton (ENVO:xxxxxxxx)" | depth 5 m
GTAATAACCTAAACCTGACCAGGAGTCCATTATGTCCTCAAGCTCGCTGTCTGCTAATTTTTTTACAGAGGGCCATTTTGAAATAAATTTGTGATAGTATGGCTTAACAGCCTCAACGGTTGTTTGTTGTAACATAATTTCAGAAACCCATGTTTTATATGGGTTTGTCTCTTTGATATCCATTCGCCAAGGTAAATCTCTTTTATTTTTATCATACCAAATTAGGATTTTTTTTGATAAATTATGTTTAGATAATAATTTCATTTAGTGAGACCTAGAATAATTAAAAAAGTTAATGATAAAAATTTTTTCGCTACTAAGCAACTAGGTTGGTATATTTCTAAAATATCTAAACCCTTTTTTAATAGACAGGGTTTTATTAAAAGTTACATAATCGATAATTGGAAAGAAATTGTAGGTGAAACTTATTACCAACGATCAATACCTGAAAAATTGAAAATTCAAAAGGGTGGAGGAGTCTTGATTATTGCTGCAGATGGAGCAACATCCACTGAAATGGAGTATTATAAACTTAATATCATTAAAAAGATTAATGATTACTATGGTTATAGAGCGGTAAGTAGAATTAGATTTCGTAATACAATCCTTCAAAATCAGACCATAAATGTTAAAAATACAGAAAATACTGATAAAAATTATGAAATAAAGGATAAAAATTTAGATGTTGAAATCAGTAAATTTGAAGATGGAGAATTGAGAGAGACCCTAATTTCTCTAGGCAATAAAATATTAGGAAAATAAATAATACTAATAAGAGAGGAGATTGATGAGTAAAAAAAATATAATAGTTTTGTTTGGTTTAGTTGCATTTGGTTTAATTGTTGGGATATTATTTTTTTCTCCTGGTCAACAAACTCAAGCCATAAATGATAATATAAGCATGACAAGAGATACATCACTTAATGTTGGTTTAGTTAATAATGTTTCAGCTGCACTAGTTGGTGATCATTCAATGGGATCAGATGAGTTGAATATTACAATTGTAGAATATGCAAGTTTAACTTGCCCGCATTGCGCTACATTTCATGGAGAAGTTTTTCCTAGAATTAAATCAGATTTAATCGATACAGGTATAGTGAGATATATTTTTAGGGATTTTCCAATTGATCCAATTGCTATGGCAGGATCAATGATTGCGCATTGTTCTGGCGATGATAAATATTTTGGAGTTATTGATGTTCTTCTCAAAACACAAGATGAATGGTTGTTTGAAAATGAGAATCCCTATAATGGTTTGTTAAAGGTTGCACGTTTAGCTGGTCTTTCAGAGGAGGATGTTAAAATGTGTTTGAATGATACTGACTTATTCAATTTAATTGAGAACAATCAAAAAATTGCGACCACAAAATTTGGTGTAAGTGGAACGCCTTCAGTATTTGTAAACAATAAAAAAATATCCACTTTAGACTACGATACAATAATAGCTGAACTTAACAACATAAAGGAATGAAATAGATTTTAAGGAGTAAATATTGGATTTTAGTAAACTCAGGCTTTCAAGTTTTAAATCCTTTGTTGAGCCAATTGAAATAGATATCAAGGATGGCCTTACTGGTGTTGTCGGTCCAAATGGTTGTGGAAAATCCAATTTAGTTGAGGCTATTCGTTGGGTTATGGGTGAGGCTTCATATAAATCTATGCGAGCTTCTAATATGGAAGGTGTTATATTTCAAGGAACACAAAACAGACCATCAAGAAACTCTGCTGAGGTATCTCTTGTATTAAATAATAAAGATCGAGATGCACCATTGATTTGTAATGATGCTGAAACGATTGAAGTTACCAGAAGAATTGAACGTGAAGCTGGTTCTGTTTATAAATTAAATGGCAATGATATAAGAGCAAGAGATATCCAGATGCTTTTTGCTGATGCATCTACGGGAGCCAGATCCCCATCTTTGGTTAGACAAGGTCAAATTCAAGAATTAATTGATCAAAAACCAAACGAAAGAAGAAGAATTCTTGAGGATGCTGCAGGCATATCTGGTTTGCATGTTAGAAGACATGAAGCCGAGCTAAGAATAAAATCTGCTGAATTAAATATTGATAGACTTGATGATATTTTAAAAGAACTATCATCTCAAATAAGATCCCTCAACAAGCAATCTAGAGAAGCAAAAAGATACAAAAATTTGTCTCAAAAAATTAGAGAAAGTGAAATTTTACTTCTTGCAAAAAATTATATTACTTTTGAAATGGTGTGCAATGAGAATGAGGGTAAACTAAATTCACTTAATGTTGAATATCAGAATATTGTCAGAGATATAAGTACAAAAAAAACTGAGGAATTAAATGCTCAAAACACTTTGCCGAATTTAAAAGAGAATGCCAATTCTTCATCTGCCGAACTTCAAAGGCTGATTATACAAATGGAAAGATTTGATAATGATAAGGAACAATCTGAAAGAAGAAAACAAGAGTTAGAAGACTTAATAATGACTACAAATCAACAATTGATAAGGGAAGAACAGATTCTTGAAGATATCAATTATAGTACTTTTGATAATTCAAAAAATAATAATGATGAAGATGAATTAAAAATAAAAATTAATAAAAAAGAAAAATTAATTTTCAATATTGAAAAAGATATTAATCAATTGACAGAACTCTATGCAGATAAAAATGCCCTTGAAAGTTTAATAGGTGATAGTATTGAAACGAGTAATTCTTTGATAGAGGGTCTTGAAGTCACACCTGGTTACGAAAAAGCATTGGATGCCCTTCTAGGAGATGAGCTATATTATTCCCTAGATAGTGCTAATGATATTTATTGGAAAAAAAATAGCATCAAAGGTAAAGTCCAGAGTTTACCAAAAGACACCCAATCTCTATCAGATTTTGTAAATGGTTCTGATATTTTGAACCAAAGATTAAGCCAAACGGCTCTAGTAAGTAAAGAAAAAGGAGATATTCTATTTTCTGAACTTTCATATGGGCAAAGGATGGTGACTAAAGAAGGTGATCTTTGGCGTTGGGATGGATTGGTAGTATCTGCTGGAGCGCCAGGCTCAGCAGCTGAGAGATTAGGTCATAGAAATCATCTAATCGAAATTTATGACACCATCAAAAATTTTGAAAAAAATAACGGTAATATGGAACATCTAAGGGATCAACTGAAAATTGAACATAAAAATTTATCTGACCTAAAATTAAATTTTGAAAAATATCAACTGGATAAAAAAAATATTTCAGAAATTGAAAAAAGAAGTGATTTAGCTAAAGACCAAATAAGTATTCTTAAAGAGAGAATTAAAAAATTTGAGGAAGAAAATAATGATCTTGATCAAAAACCAGAGGATGTAGAATTAAGAAAAACCGAATTAAATGAAAAGATTTCTTCTGCTAAAAAAAACAGTAATGAGGATAATGATAATCTAGCTAATATAGAAAATAGGTTAAGAGATTTAGTAAATGAAATTAGAACCTTATCCGAAAAAGAATCTCTTTTAAGAGAGAAAAAAGGTAGGATTGAAGTAACACTCGAAACTAATAAAATTCGCTTGAGTGAATTAACTGATCTAATTAAAAAAGAACATAGAGAAATCTCAGTTTTCATGGATGAAATTAATGTTTCACTTAATGATCTGAATGAAAATGAAATACAAATAAGCATAGATAAGCTTAAAATAGAACGAGATCAACTTGGCGGTGTTAATTTAAAAGCCGAGGATGAAGCTAAAGAAATAAAAGAAAGAATTGATGATATAAAAATTGAAAGAAACGATCTTGTAGAGGCCATTAAAAAGCTTAAGGTTGGAATAAATGACCTTAATAAAGAGGGTAGAGAGCGGATGCAAAGAGCTTTTTTTGAGGTTAATGAAGAATTTCAAAATGTTTTTAAAAAATTTTTTGGAGGAGGAAACGCAGAATTAAAATTTATTGACTCAGATGACCCTCTTGAAGCAGGCCTTGAAGTTTTTGCTCAACTCCCTGGAAAGAAATTAATTGAAATGTCTTCTTTATCAGGCGGAGAAAAAGGCCTTGTATCTCTATCTTTAATTTTTGCAGTTTTTTTAACTAATCCCTCTCCAATTTGTGTACTTGATGAGGTTGATGCAGCTTTAGATGACAGTAATGTTGAAAAATTTTGTGATTTAGTTGAAGAAATATCCTCAAATGTCAAAACAAGATTTCTTGTTATAACACATCATCCTTTGACTATGGCCCGAATGGACCGGCTTTATGGAGTTACAATGCAAGAAAAAGGCGTCAGTCAACTTGTTTCAGTAGATTTGAATATTGCTGAGAAAATAAGAAACATAGCTTGATTATTTTATTTAATTTAATGATTACAGTTACTTAGCTAGTAATTTATGCTGTTGACACTAGCAGCTTATATTAGTAATTTTTGTTATGAAATCATTTTTATGAGAGATTTGAAAGATAATTTTGACTCAAAAATCACAAAAAGATAGAAATAAAAAAATGGAAAATGCGATTAAAGATAAAGACAATATATCCAATAAGATTGAAGAGTTCCAAAGAAAGTACAATCGACAATCTGAGGAAGATGAAGTTATCAAATCATCAGCTTTTGGGTTAGCAATGCGAATTACAACTGATTTAATGTCAGGTATAATAATCGGTGGAATTATGGGTTGGTCTCTTGATAAAATGTTTGGCACTGCACCTTGGCTTTTAATATTATTTTTTTTATTAGGTGTTTTTGCAGGAATATCCAATGTGATAAGAACAGCAAATAAAATGAACAAAATAGGTTAAATATGGCATCAAAAGATACAAGCTCCTTTCCAGCAGATCCAATGCATCAATTTGAAATCAAAAGGTTGATTGATATTAATATAGCTGGTCTTGATGTTTCTTTTACTAATTCCGCATTATTCATGATGATAGCAGTTTTTGTAATTAGTTTTACGACAATTTTTTCAGTAAGAAAAAATTCAATAATTCCCTCAAGAATGCAATCAATTGTTGAAATGTCTTATGAATTTGTTGCAGATATGGTGAGACAAAATGTTGGATCTCAGGGAAAGAATTATTTCCCTTTTATTTTTACTTTATTCATGTTTGTTCTTTTTATGAATATGCTGGGAATGATACCTTATGGATTTACAGTTACTAGTCATATTGCTGTTACATTTGCATTAGCAATGTTAATATTTATTGGTGTTACAATTATTGGTTTTTTAAAACATGGCTTGGGTTTTTTTGGTTTCTTTGTTCCAAAAGGCGTACCTGTTTTTATGTTGCCTCTATTAGTTGTAATTGAAGTTATTTCGTATTTCACAAGACCCATTAGTCTTTCAGTAAGGTTATTCGCTAATATGATGGCTGGCCATACTATGTTAAAGGTATTTTCAGGGTTTGTAATTCTAATGGGATTTCTAGGAGGGTGGCTTCCATTAGCAGTTATGGTAGCTTTTACGGGTTTAGAAATTTTAATAGCATTTTTGCAAGCATATGTTTTTGCTATATTGACATGTATCTATCTTAATGATGCACTGCATATGCATTAATTTTAATTATTATAAGGAGAAAAAAATGGAACCAGAAGCAGCAAAATTAATTGGAGCAGGTATTGCATGTATTGCTCTTGCAGGAGCAGGTATTGGTATAGGAACAATTTTTGGTAATTACCTTGCTGGAGCTTTAAGAAATCCAAGTGCAGCTCAGTCGCAATTCCCAAATTTATTACTTGGTTTTGCCCTGGCAGAAGCTACAGGACTTTTTGGTCTTGTTGTTGCTTTGATATTATTATTTGTTCTCTAGAGAAAAAGTAAACAATGCCTCAGCTTGATTTTTCTACATTCTTGCCACAAATATTCTGGCTATTTGTAAGTTTGACATTCTTATATATTATTCTATCAAGATATGGTCTTCCAAGAGTGTCGGATGTAATTGAGGAAAGAAAAGATATTATTGCACAAGATATTGATTCGGCAAAAAAATTTTCATCAGAAACTGCAATTGCTATTGATGAATTAAATTTGAAATTATCCGAAGCAAAGTTAGTTTCACAAAATCTTATTAACGACTCATTTAATGAAATTAGAGAAGTCAGTGAAACTAAGAGGACAAGTCTAATTGATGAAGTCAATCATGAAGTCAAGGAAGCTGAAAAAGAGATCTTGGAAAAAAAAGAGGCTGCACTGATTGAAATTTCAGAAATTTCAAAAGGTTTGGCCGTTGAGATGCTTAAAGGCCTTTCAATCGGTAAGATTGATGAAGCTGAGATTGAAGCTTCGTCAAAAAAAATAAATTAAAGGATTCTATTAAGATGTTTGATTCAAGTTTTTTTGTTGCTGTTTCCTTTTTAATTTTTGTTGGATTAGTTGTGTATTTAGGATTACCTAAAATTATTATTAATGCTCTTGATCAAAGATCAAAAGATATAAAAAAAGAACTTGATGAAGCAAGAAATCTAAGAGAAGAAGCACAAAAAATACTTGCAAAAGAAAAAAAGAATCTAGATAAAGCTGAGGAAGATGCCAAAATATTGTTAAGTAAAGCTGAAAAAAAAGTAAATGAAATGACAGAATTAGCTGAACGAAACCTAAAGGAAGATATAGAAAGAAAGAAAAAGATTGCTGAAATGAAAATTGAGCAGGCTAAATCTGAAGCTTTAAGTGATGTGAAATCGAAGATTACCGAACTTTCTTTTGAAATTACAAAAGATTATCTTCTTAACAATATTGATAAAGAAATTTCTGACAAGATTGTTAGTGACAGCATTACTGAAATTAAGAAAAATTTATAATTTCTATTCACTTAATCTTTCAATAATTTCTACTAAATTACATGGCCGATGTCTAGAATCAAGTTGATAAAGTAAAATTTCATCCCAAGCATCTTTGACTGCATTTGGTGATCCTGGAAGACAAAAAATATATTTAGAGTTAATTGTGCCTGCAAATGCTCTAGATTGAATCGTAGAGGTTTTTATTTTTCCATAAGAAATCATATGAAATATTACTGAAAAGCCGTCAATTTTCTTATCTAGTAAATTATTTATCGCCGTAAATGTAACATCTCTTCCTGTTAGACCAGTCCCACCACTTGTTATAATAACATTAATACTTTTATTTTTTGTCCACTCTGATACTTTTCTTCTTATATCTTCAACATCATCAATTGTTATTGAATACTCAGCTAAAGTGTGTCCCGCTTTAACTATTCTATCAATTAGTGTTTTTCCTGAAGTATCGTTTTCTGATGTTCTGCTGTCAGATATTGTCAATACAGCTATATTCATTGGAATAAAGTCTTTAGTGTGAGATAAATTAATATTTTCACCAGCCAAAGAGTCTTTATTAATACTGTCATTTATAACATGATTATCAATGCTTGAAGAATAACCTCTATACATAAGCTTATTTTTAAAATCTGTAGACAAATCTTTATCATAATCTTTGTCAGCACTAATATCTCTATCTGCACTCAAACTTTTGTTGATAATTAGAATTGTTGTTGTAACAAGAATAAAGGTAAAAAGAATCCAACTATAGGTTAATATTAATTCAGCCATCTTATTTTATAAATAGAAATATTTTCATATAATTTTATTATCCCTAATTTTTTGATAAAACGATAACATATCTTTCATTACTAAAGATTTATTAGCTGGCCTCCTCAGTAAATAAGCAGGATGAAAAATTGGTAGCGCAGGTATATCGATTTTAAGATCCTTATAAATATGCCATTGACCTCTTAATTTAGTTATTCCTTGATCTTTTCCTAGAATTGCCCTCGTTGATATTGAACCAATAAGCATTAATATTTCAGGATTTATCAACTGAATATGTTTTTTTATTATAGGTAAACATAATTCTATCTCATCATTAGTTGGATTTCTATTACCAGGTGGCTTCCAAGGTATTAAGTTTGTAATATAACAATTATTTCTATCTAAATTAATTATTTTAAGAATCTTATCTAATAACTTTCCTGATTTTCCAACAAATGGTTTACCCTCAATATCTTCCTGATTACCAGGTGCCTCACCTATAAGCATAATTTTTGAGTCACATGATCCATCACTAAAGACTGTGTTTCTACAGGTATTTTTTATTTCAAGACCTTCATAATTTTTCAAAAAAAGCTCAAGTTGTTGAAGGTTTTCTATCTTGTTAAGCATATTTTGAGTGTTAAATTTGTAACTATTGCTTGTTGCACTATACTCAGTATTTTTTTTTTCGAGTGATTTAGTAATTGTCTCGGTAACACCAGATTCATATTGAAATCTTAAATCATCAATTTTTTGTTCAAAACTATAAATCATGCTTAAGCGACACTCTTTATTTTATATTAACTTATATTTTTAACTGCGACAATGTAGGTATTTTAATAAAAGTAAAACTATTATATATATGTAATCATTAAAAGGTAAACATATGAATACAAAACCAGTGAATGAAATAAATTCTCAACAGGGTCAAGTTTTAGATCCATCTAATAGAGAGTCGATGGAATACGATGTATTGATAGTTGGTGCAGGACCAGCTGGCTTATCAGCTGCTATCCAAATCAAACAATTAGCAAAAAAAAATGATTTAGATATCTCTGTATGTGTGCTTGAAAAAGCAAGTGAAATTGGGGCGCATATTTTATCAGGTGCAGTAATTGAAACTGTTGCCCTTGATAAACTTTTGCCAAATTGGCAAGATATGGATAGCCCGATCAAGACAAAAGTTACAAAAGATAAATTATCCTATTTTGGTAAAAATTGGTCTGTAAATATCCCAAATTTTTTGCTTCCTCCCCTAATGAAAAATCATGGAAATTATATTGTTAGCTTAGGTAATGTATGCAAATGGCTTGGTGAAGTTGCTGAGTCTTTAGGAGTTGAAGTCTATCCAGGTTTCAGTGCTGCAGAAGTACTTATTGATGAGGATGATAAAGTTTATGGTGTTGCAACTGGAGATATGGGTGTCTCAAAGGATGGGATAGCCAAAGACTCTTGGGAGTCCGGTATGGAACTTCATGCAAAATATACTCTCTTTTCAGAGGGAGCTAGGGGATCTCTCTCGAAATTTTTAATTGATAACTTTGAACTATCAAAAGAAAGTGATCATCAAAAATATGCCATTGGTATAAAGGAATTATGGGAAGTAAAGGAAGAGAACCATCAAGAGGGATTGGTTGAGCATTCCATGGGGTGGCCATTAAGCGAGGGAACAGGTGGAGGATCATTTTTATACCATTTTGGTCAAAATTTAGTTTCAATTGGTTATGTTGTTCACTTAAATTATACAAATCCGTATGTATCACCTTTTGATGAGTTTCAACAATTTAAAACCCATCCTTCTATCAAGAAAATTTTAGAAGGCGGTAAAAGAATATCATATGGAGCAAGAGCGATAACTGCAGGAGGTTTTCAATCGGTGCCAAAATTATTTTTTCCCGGTGGAGCTCTAATTGGTTGTTCAGCTGGATTTCTAAATTATCCAAAAATAAAAGGTACTCATAATGCTATGGAGTCTGGAATTCTAGCTGCAGAGTCTATAATTGAAAATTTTCTTAGTGAAAATCAGAATAATGATTTGTTTAACTACCAGGAAAAATATGAAAGTAGCAGAATAGCGAAGGAACTTAAAAAGGTTCGTAATGTAAAGCCATTTCAGTCGAGATACGGAGTATTTTTGGGAACTATTTTAAGTGGTATTGATATGTGGCTTAACACTTTTGGCATCACTTTACCTTTTACACTTAGTCACATTAAGCCAGATTATAAAACCTTAAAAAAGGCTTCTGAATGCGATGAAATAATATACCCTAAACCTGATGGAATATTCTCATTTGATAAATTATCATCAGTATTTCTTTCAAATACAAATCATGAGGAAGATCAACCTGCCCACCTAACACTTAAAGACAGTTCAATACCCATTGCAGTTAATCTAGTGCAATATGATGAACCTGCTCAAAGATATTGCCCCGCAGGCGTGTATGAGGTTCTTGAGGATAGTGAAAATAGCAAACCCGTTTTCCAAATTAATGCTCAAAATTGCGTACATTGCAAAACTTGTGATATCAAAGATCCATCACAAAATATAAATTGGGTCGTTCCTCAGGGCGGCGAGGGCCCTTTATATGGTGGTATGTGAGTTTAAATGCAAATTGTTGAAAAGGCCTATGCAAAAGTTAATATTTCCTTAAAACTAACAGGCCAAAAGCATGATAACTTACATTACCTTGTCAGTTTAATATGTTTTAGTGATTTCCATGATACAATAGTAATAGAAGATTCAAATAAATTCGTTTATGAGATTAATAAAGATATCAAATTTATAAAACCTGACTTAATACTTAGAACTATAGACTCAATTTCTAGAGAAATTGGTACAAATCTATCCCCATTTAAAATTACCTTAAAAAAGGAACTACCAATCGGAGCTGGTTTAGGTGGTGGATCAGCAGACTCTGCAGCCGTCATACGTGGAATTGATAAATTTTTCAATTTGAAACTATCAGACGATCAAAAAGTAAAAATTGGTAAAGAGATTGGCTCTGATGTTCCTAGTTGTATTTTCTCTAAACCCTTAATTTTATCTGGTTATGGTGAAAACTACAGAAGATTAGAAGGTTTGAAAGATAAAGATATAATAATTATTTATCCAAATATAAAAATTAGTACGGAAGAAATTTTTAGTTTAGTTGATATAAATATTATAGAAAAAAAAGAGAGCTATCTGTTAGAGCAAGAATTAGAAGACTCAATAGACTCTTATAATTCTGGAGATAGTTACGATAATTTTTTTTGTAATGACCTTGAAAAATTAACTATTTCAAAATACCCAATGATTGAAAAGGTAAAAAGAATTCTTTTAAATGAAGGTTCATCTTATGTTTCTATGACTGGCTCTGGCTCATCTTTTTTTGGTTTTTTTCAAGAAGAACTTATAGATGATGCATATGAGAAAATTTTAAATCTAAACTATGATTGGAAGGTTATTAGATGTAAATTAATGGGTTCTGATTATTGAAAAATCTACTAATTTCATTAATGCATCTTTAAATTCTGTATTAGGGAATATTGCAAGTGCATCTTTTGCAACACGACCATGTTGATATGCTTTTGAAAGTGTATCTTCAATCGTACCATAATGATTTATAATTTTAATAGCCTTTTTCAAAAGGTCATTATTTCTAATTCTATTATTAAAAATGTCTTCAAAAAATTTTCTCTCTTTATTATTACCTCTTCTATAAGCAAGAATAACTGGTAATGTAACCTTCCCCTCTAAAAAATCATTTCCTGTATTTTTACCTAAAGAATTTTTATTTCCGATATAATCAAGTGCGTCATCTTTCAACTGAAAAGCTATACCAAGATTTTTACCAAAAGAAGTTAAAGCATTTATTTCTTCATCTTTTGATTTTGTAATTAATGCGCTCACTACACAAGCTGTAGAGAATAATTCTGCTGTTTTTGCTTCAATTATTCCCATATAACGATCTTCGGTAGTTTTTATATTATCTGAGGCGATAAGCTGCATTACCTCTCCTTCAGCTATTTTTGCTGAAGCATTTGATAAATTTTTTAAGCAATCTATAGATTTGGTTTCAACCATTAATTGAAAAGCCTTACCCAAAAGGAAATCACCAACAAGTATACTAGATTTATTATCCCAAACAATGTGTGAGGTTGATTTACCTCTTCTTAAATCACTATCATCAACTACATCATCATGTAAAAGAGTTGCAGTATGCATTAACTCAACCGCAGCTGCCAAATTGATATGCATATCTTCATTGTATCCACACATTTTTGAAGTGGTTAGCGTAAGAATAGGTCTAAGCCTTTTTCCTCCAAGTTTAATTATATGATTTGATACCTCTGGTATTCTGTCAACATGACTTATTACTTGTTCATTGATTATTTGATTTACTTTTTTAAAATCATTCTCGATTAAACTGAGCAATTTTTGAATAGGTTCCTCATTTTTGTACTTGTTTTTTACTAATTTAATTACATTTCCCATATTTTCTTATATTTTAGAATTTATATATGATCAAAGAAAATTCTAAAAATAAATTTCTTGATGGAAGGCTTTCCATTATTCAGCAAAAGAAAGGTTTTAGAGCAGGGCATGACTCTGTTCTATTGGCATCTTCAATTAATGCAAAAAAAGGGGATAGGTGCCTAGAATTAGGAATTGGTGTTGGTGTAGTGTCTTTATGTCTATTGACCAGAATTTCAGATATTTTTGTAACAGGAATAGATAATGATAAAGACATTATTAAGTTGTTAAAAAGAAATATTGCTCTTAATGGTTTTAAAGACAATTTTTCAATCATTAATGGCGATCTTAACGATAACATTGATAGTTTTGAAGAATTGAAAAGACACAGCTTTGACCATATCTTCTGTAACCCACCATACTATGAGGAAGGTGAAGTTTTTATACCAACAGACAAAAATAAAAAAAACGCTTATATCGGTGAAAAAGATTTTATTAATAAATGGATAAAATTTTCCTTAACTTTCGTTAAGAGCAAAGGTTCAATAACTTTTATCAATCATATAAATAACTTACCAAGAACTTTATCTATTTTTTCAAAATCTATGGGAGGAATTACTATCACTCCAATTTTTACAAATTTTAAAAAGCCAGCATCTCGTTTTTTAATAAGTGGTATAAGAGATTCAAAAAAACCAATTAAATTCAGAAAAGGGATAATTTTAAATAACAAAAATGGCAAAACTCCAAAAAAAATAGAAAATATTCTTCGCTATGGTAAGTCACTATACTCAATAACTTTATGACTATTTTTTAAGATAGAATTACTATAATAAATTAATAAACCTGGAGGCTTAAGTGACAGCAAAAAAAATGGAAGAATTAGTCTCTCTATGTAAAAGAAGAGGATTCATATACCAAACTAATGAATTATATGGAGGTATGCAGGGCGTTTATGACTATGGCCCATTAGGAGTAGAGCTTAAGAATAATCTTAAGCAAGCTTGGTGGAGTTCAATGGTATATGAAAGAGATGATGTTGAAGGTTTAGACTCATCAATTTTAACACATCCAAATGTATTAAAATATTCAGGTCACGAAGATACATTTACTGACCCACTTGTAGATTGCAAAGATTGTAAATCGAGATGGAGAGCTGATCATATTGATGAAGGTAAATGCCCTTCTTGTGGATCAGAGAACTTAACTGATCCAAGACCTTTTAATTTAATGTTCAAAACAACAATTGGGCCTGTAGATGATGGTTCAAGTTTTGCCTATCTAAGGCCAGAAACTGCTCAGCAAATTTTTACTAATTTTAAAAATGTTGTCGACTCAACCTCTCGTACTTTACCTTTTGGTATTGCACAAATCGGAAAAGCTTTCAGAAATGAAATAACTCCCAGAAACTTTATTTTTAGAGTTAGAGAATTTGAGCAAATGGAATTGGAATTTTTTGTAGAGCCAGGTAGTGATGATGAATGGCATACAAAGTGGATAGAAGAACGGATAAACTGGTGGGAAAAACAAGGAATTAATAAGAGCAAGCTTAAGATTTTAGAGGTTGATAAAGAAGAATTGTCACATTACTCCAAAAAGACAGTTGATATCATGTATAAATTTCCTCATGGACTTGAGGAATTGGAAGGTATTGCAAATAGAACAGATTTTGATATTGGTTCGCATACTAAAAATCAAAATGACTATGAAATAAAATCTGATGTAATAAGGAATGAAGACTCAGTAACAAAATTAGCCTTTCAAAATAAGATAAGTAATTCATGGATTATCCCATATGTAATTGAACCTTCTGCTGGAGTTGATAGAGGTTTTTTAGCAATTTTGAACGAAGCTTACAAAATAGAAAAATTAGAGAATGGTAAAGAGCGAACTGTTCTATCATTAAAATCTCATTTATCGCCTATCAAAGCAGCTGTAATTCCTTTAAAAAGAAATAATCAAAATTTAGTTGATAAGGCTATGAATTTAAAAAACCTACTACAATCTATTGGTTTAGGAAGGGTATTATTAGATAATGCAGGAAATATTGGTAAAAGTTATAGAAGGCATGATGAAATTGGAACCCCAATGTGTATAACAATTGATTTCGAAACACTTGATGATAATTCTGTTACAATAAGAGACAGAGATAGTATGGAGCAAAATAGGATTAAATTGGTTGAAGTTCCGGATTTCTTTAAAAAATCACTTAAAAATTGATATGAAAACATTTATACATGCTTTCTCAGATGATTTATCAGAAGGAATTGACCAGTCTTTATTAGGCAATAAAGGTTTTAACCTTTGTGTAATGCATAGATTATCCTTACCTGTTCCGGAGGGCTTTATTATAACATCAAAAGCTACCAAGCAGTTAAAAGGTTTGGATAATTTTGATGATAAATTTTTAAATGAATTACAAAAAAATTTAGATTTACTTCAAAAAAAGACCAATCTTCAGATTGGAAACCCGAAAAAACCTCTTATTTTGTCAGTTCGTTCAGGCTCGATGATATCTATGCCAGGTATGCTTGATACAATTTTGAATGTTGGTCTTAACCAAAAAATAGTAAAAGCAATTGCGAAAAAAAATGGAGGTTTCTTTGCTTATGATACATGGCGAAGATTTATTCAAATGTATTCACATGTGGTTCATAGAGTCGATAACTATAATTTTGATGAAATTCTTGAGAATTATTTGCTTGGGGCAAATTTAAGTAATGTAAATCAATTAGATGCTGAGGACTTAGAAGAAATAAGTAATATGTATTTACGTCTTTTCAATGATAGTGTAGGTGAAGAATTTCCAGAGGACCCATTTAAGCAAATTAATGAGTCCATTACCGCTGTTTTAAACTCATGGGATAATGAAAGAGCAATTTCTTACCGCAGTATTAATGATATTCCAAATGATACAGGTTTAGCTGTCACGCTTCAAAGGATGGTTTTTGGAAATATAAATAATAATAGTGCATCAGGTGTCATTTTTTCAAGAAATCCTGATACAGGTGAGGATAAGATTAAAGGAGAATATTTATTAGAGTCTCAGGGAGAGGATGTTGTTTCAGGCTTTATAACGCCAAAGGATATCAATCAAAAAGGTGACGATGCTTTTGTAAATATTTTTCCAGATATATATAAACAAATTAATCAAATTTCCGATGATTTGGAGAGATACTTTGGCTTTGTACAGGATATTGAATTTACAATAGAGTCGAATGTGTTATGGATTTTGCAGTCAAGAAATGCTGAATTAAATGCTGCGGCATCATTTAGAGTTCTCAAAGATTTAGTTCACGAGAAAATAATTAGTCAAAACGAGGCTCTTAGGTTAATTAATGAGGACCACATTGAAAAGGCCTTTGCCCCAGTGCTGGACAATAGTTTTAAGTTTAAAGTATTAACAAAAGGTTTACCTGCGTCCCCCGGAGTAATTTCTGGTAAAGTGGTATTTGATTATGAAGGTATAAAAAAAGTCAAAGCCAAGCATGAAAAATCAATTTTAATTTTAGTTGAAACAAATACAAATGACATCAAGGCAATGCATGCCTCAGATGGTATTTTAACATCAAGGGGAGGCCTTACTAGTCATGCTGCAGTTGTTGCTAGAGGATTAAATAAGCCCTGCATAACGGGCGCATTAGAGATTAAGATTCATTCTGATGAAAGAAATATCTCTATTGATGATAAAAACATATCCGAGTTCGATTCACTAACACTTGATGGTAATTCAGGAGAAGTTATAGAAGGTATTGTTCAAACAAAACCACAAGAACCCTCATCTAATTTGAAAGAAATATTATCTTGGTGTGATAAAATAATAGAAAATGAAAATATTACTGACCCCGTTAAAATTATCAAGAAGGCCAAAAAAAAACTTCAATAAATAATAAAGAAAATTTTTATTAAATTAATCTGATGGGATTTTCATAGGTCCAGAACTTATTACTTCATCTCTGGCTTTGACTGGATTTTCAACAACAAGTTTTTCTAAATCTTCAAGTTCTTCAGGTACATACCAATGAATTTTTTCCTCTAAATATGCTTGATAAACAGTTTTTGCTACATCTTCGCTTGGAATTAATCGCCACATACCATCATTTGGTAATGAGGCTCTTATATTCTCATTAATTAGCGGTGTGTCTATGACGCCAGGTAATATATCAGAAACTTTGATACCATATCTTCTAAATTCAGCAGAAAGAGACTCAGTTAATCCTTTTACAGCATGCTTAGATGCAGAATATACTGATGTCATTGGTAAACCAATAATCCCTGTTGAAGATGATGTGTTCAAGCATAATGAATTTTTAGTATTCTTTAATAGATCTACTGCAGAATATATTCCATTTATAACGCCAAAAAGGTTGATATTTACAACTTTAATATGGTTATCAATAGGTTGATCTTCAAAAAACCCTCCTTCAGCAACACCAGCATTATTGAATAGAATATCTAATTTATTATTTGATATTTCTGAGAATTCATCTACTAGTTTCACAAACATATCCTTATTTGTTACATCAAGCTCTCTACATATTAAGTTTTCTGAATTTATTTCTTTATTTAATAATTTTAAGCTATCTGAATTAATATCATAACAGCCGACAAACCATCCTTTATCAATAAAAAATTTAACAGTCGACTTCCCCATTCCACTTGCACCACCGGTTATGAATATATATTTTTTTCTCATCTCTGCCCCTTAGTATTTATTAAATCTAAACCTATATCTAATGATTTAGAAGAGTGAGTGATCCAACCAGAGGATAAATAATCAACTCCAGTCTCAGCAATTCTAATTACATTTGAAAAATCAATCTTTCCTGAAGCCTCAAGAACAACCTTATTTTTACCCATCTTAACAGCTTTTTTTAACTGATTTATTTTAAAATTATCTAGCATTATCACATCTGGATTAAATTTAAGAGCTTCTTTAAATTGTTTAAGATTATCTACTTCAATCTCAATTTTAAATTTATTCTTAATTTTTTTTACTTTATTTAAGGCGTTTGAGATTGATCCAGCTATAGCTATATGATTATCCTTTATTAAAATTGCATCATATAAGCCTTTTCTGTGGTTAATTCCTCCACCAACCTTAACAGCATATTTCTCAATATTTCTCAAACCAGGGGTAGTTTTCCGTGTGCATAATATTTTTGTTTTCGTTTTTGAGATCAATCCTACCATAATTGAAGTTGAAGTTGAAATTCCAGAGAGATGAGTTAGAAAATTTAGAGCTGTGCGTTCACCTGTTAAGAGACTGATGGCAGGTCCTTCAACTTTAGCTATTATATCTCTAGTTTTTATTTTATCACCATCCTTTTTATAGGATGTAAATTTGACTTCTTCATCAAGTAATTCATAAACAATTTTAGCTATATCTATACCACAAAGAGTACCTTTTTCTCTTGATACAAAATGAAAAGTCGCTCTATCTCGTTTTGATAAAACATTATTGCTTGTAATATCACCTAATTTTTCAAGATCTTCATTTAAAGCTATTCTCACTATTTTTTTTAATTGAGAGTTAGACAGTGTTTTCATAAATTTATCATTCTATTGACTGAGTCAAGCGCTCTTTTTGCAATATCATCATCAATAATCACTTCATAATTTTCATACCAAAGTGATGATAAAATATTTTCTAGAGAAATTTCTTTCATATGTGGGCATAGATTGCAAGGTCTTACAAAGTTAACATTTGGTGTTTCTACAGAAACATTATCACTCATCGAACACTCTGTAACCATTAAAACTTTATTTGGTTGATTTGTTTTTACCCAATTAATCATTGCTGATGTTGATCCTGAAAAATCAGCTTCATCAACAACATCAGGAGCACATTCAGGATGTGCAATTATTTTTACTCCAGGTTCGTTATCTCTATATTCCCTAATTTCTTCAACAGTGAATTCTTCATGAACTTCGCATCTTCCTTTCCACATAATTATTTCTTTTTTAGTTTCTTTTGCTACATTCATTGCTAAATATTCATCGGGGATAAAAATAACCTTATCAGTCTTCAATGAGTTCACCACTTCAAGTGCATTTGATGATGTACAGCAAATATCAGTTTCAGCTTTAACCTCTGCAGAGGAGTTAACATATGTAACTACAGGAATACCTGGGTTTTCTTTTTTTAAATTAATAACATCTTCTCCTGTAATTGAAGCAGCTAGCGAACAACCAGCATCTAAGCTTGGTATAATAATTTTTTTATCCATATTTAAAATCTTTGATGTTTCAGCCATAAAATAAACACCACATTGTATAATTATTTCGCTGTCAACTTTTGTTGCTTCTTTTGCAAGTTGTAATGAGTCACCACTAACATCACTTACACAATGAAAAATCTCTGGGGTCTGATAATTATGAGCAAGGATTGTAGCGCCTTTTTCCTTTTTTAGGATATTAATTGCTTCAATATATGGAGCAAAAAAAGGCCATTCAATATCTGGTATTACCCTTGAAACTTTTTGATACAATTTTGATGTTTTAGTTTCTAGATTGTCATTCCATGATATTCCCATTTCATCAAGTATTTTACTTGGGTGCAATTGATTAATATTTCTATCTATTGATCTATCCATATTTAAAGGCCGTTATATATAATTTTGATAATAAAAACATTATTCATTAAATAGTCAAAAGAAAATGAGTAGATTTAAGTTTTTCTGAGAATAACACTTCCAGCTGAATATCCTGCTCCAAAGGAGCATAAAACACCAATTTCATCTTTTTTCATTCCTTTACTATACTTAGAAAATGCAATAATTGATCCAGCGGAAGAGGTGTTTGCATAATCCTGAAGTATATTTGGTTGTTCATTTTTATTTGGAGTTCTTCCAAGAACTTTTTTTCCAATTAAATCATTCATGCTTTTGTTTGCTTGATGTAACCATAGTCTTTTTAAATCGTCTATTTCAATAGATTCATCCATTAAATGGTCAATTATTAATTTACTAACCATTGGAACAACCTCCTTGAATACTTTTCTACCTTCTTGCATAAATAACATATCTCTATTTATAGGTTTTGTTTGTTTTGCATTGTTAAGAAAACCAAAATTATTTCTGATATTATTAGAAAACTGAGTGATACATTTTGTTGAAAGTATTTCAAATGAGTTTAATGAATTTGAGGATGATTTATTTTCTAATACCATTGCTGTACAAACATCACCAAAAATAAAATGACAATCACGGTCTTTGAAATCTAGATGTCCAGAACAAATTTCAGGATTTACTATTAAAATTGTTTTTGCACTTCCAGCTTTAATCATATCAGCAGCAGCTTGAATACCGAATGTCGCAGATGAACATGCTACATTCATATCAAACGCAAAACCTTTAATGCCTAAAAATTGTTGGACTTCAATTGCTATTGCAGGATAGGCTCGCTCTAAATTTGAACAGGCAGTAATAACTGCATCAATATCTGAGGGTTCTTTTTTGGCATTTTCTAAAGCCTTTTTGGCAGCAAATATTGATATTTCAGCCATTATTGATGGTTCATCATTGTTTCTTTTTTCTAAAATAGGATGCATTATATTGGGATCTAATATTCCCTTCTTGTTCATGACATATCTATTTTTTATACCAGAGGCGTTATAGATGAATTCTTCGCTAGACATTTCTAATGCCTTCATATCTCCTTTATATATTCCATCTTTATTTTTAAGATTAAAATTTTCTGCATAAGAATTATAAGCTTCGACAAGCTCTTTATTAGTTATTTTCTCTTTTGGAGTAAATACTCCAGTCCCACTTATTACAATTTCATTCATAAATAAAAATAATAACAGAAAAATTAATTATGTTAATCACTTTGACATTTTAAGAAAATTGGACAAGTTACTAGGTGATCATTGACCATTCCAGAAGCCTGCATAAATGAGTAAATTGTTACAGGACCACAATAAGAAAAACCAAGTTCTTTCATATCCTTTGATATTTTTTTTGATAGATTTGTACTCTTTGGAATATCGGATAATTTTTTTCTAAAATTTACTACTGGCTTATAATTCACATAATTCCATAAATAGCTAGAAAAACTATAGAGATCACTGAAATGGTTATTATATATTTTTGCATTATTGATTGTTGAAAGGATCTTTTTTTTATTTCTAATAATTAAACCATTCTTTATTAGCTCAGAAATCTTATTATCACTATATTCGGATATCAATTTTGGGTCAAAATTATCAAAAGCCTTCCTAAAATTTTCTCTTTTTTTTAGAACGATGATCCAACTCAAACCTGCTTGAAATGTCTCAAGTGCAAGAATTTCGAATAATTTTTTGCTTTCATACTCTGGTTTTCCCCACTCATAATCATGATATTGTGAATATATTTCTTGAGAATTAGACCAATCACAGAATCCATGTCTGTCACTATATGTCATTTTTTAAAAAATGTGGTATGTGGATCGATATTTGTGTCTCTTTTTCATTGATGTTAACAGTTATTTTTTCTTTTTTAATTTTAGAAAAAATATCAGTCCTAATAATTGCAACAGCTTTAGTGCCTAATGCTTTAATAATTGAACCAATTTTTTTACTTTCAAAAGAGATATCGTCTCCAGGTCTATTTTCTTCATTCATACTAATTGAGAAGATTCTTTTTTTTGGTTTGCCTTTTCTATGCATTCTTGAACTTACTTCCTGACCAATAAAACAACCTTTTTTAAATGAAATTGAGTTTTGATAGTCAAGATTTAATTCGATAGGAAAATATTCTCCAGATAGAAAATCTTCCCCTTCTTCAACTATACCTAATTCGATTTTTCTTTTCTCATATTTATTGCTTTTGAAACAATTATGATTTCTTTTTCTTATTAACCGCCAGCCTAAATCTTTATGTCTTGGATCTAAATTAGAATTCTTTAATTCTTCATTGAGACAAATTACAACTTCTAGATCTTTTCTTTCTTCAAAAAAAACATTAGCGTTTAACTTATAGAGTTGTAATTTCTCAATAAACTCATGCAAAGAGTTTTTGTGCAAATCCAATAGAAATTGATTTTCTTCCTTTTTTACAAAAAATTGATTTAGTAATTTACCTTGAGGGCTCAAAAGACAGCTTGCTCTCAATTCATTATTTTCATTATTTAATAAATCTATTGTTATAATCGATTGAAGAAATTCTATTGAGTCGTCTCCAGATACTTGAACAATTGATCTATTCTCTAAAGTTATTAATTCATTATTCATAAATTTATATTTAATTTTTATTTAATTTCTTTAGTATAATAAATTAGGGAATTCGTTACAATGTCATTTAATACCATCTTTAAAAATGCAAATATTACTGACGAGAATAAAAGTTTTTATGCTGATATAGGCGTTAAAGACGGGAAAATATTAGAAATTGGTAGCCTTAACGATAAAGCCGAAGAAATTATTAATCTAGAAAATTTAACCTTAATTCCTGGTGTGATAGATACACAAGTTCATTTCCGAGAACCGGGACCAATACACAAGGAAGATCTTAGCACAGGAACAAAATCAGCAATATTAGGTGGTGTCACAGGTGTATTTGAAATGCCAAATACGAATCCATCGACAACTAATCTAGAGGCATTATTAGATAAATTAGATCGTGCAAAAAATAGGTCTTATTGTGATTATGCATTCTATGTAGGAGGAACTGACAATAACAGTAAAGAGTTACCTAAACTTGAGAAAATAGATGGTTGCTGTGGTGTGAAGGTATTTATGGGGTTAAGTATTGGTGGTTTAGTAGTATCGGGAGATGAAGACTTATCTAAAATTATGTCAGAAATAAACTGCAGAGCCTCTTTTCATTCTGAAGATCAAAAATCTCTAGACTCTAGAAAAAAATATCAGATAAAGGGAGATATACATTCTCATGAAAATTGGCGTAATGACGAACAATGTTTTATAGCCACTAAAAGAATAATTAGAATTGCTAGAAAATATAATAAGAAAATTCATATCCTTCATGTATCAACAGGACAAGAGGCTGAGTTTTTAGCTGATAATAAGGATATCGCCTCTGTAGAAATGACGCCTCAACATCTAACTTTAGCGGCTCCTGAATGCTATGATAGGTTAGGAAGTTATGCTCAAATGAATCCGCCTATAAGAGATAAAGATCATCAAGTAAGGTTATGGAATGCAATAAATAATGGCGTTACAGATATAATAGGTTCAGACCATGCTCCTCATACTAAGGATGAAAAAGATAAAGATTATCCAATTTCACCTTCAGGAATGCCCGGTGTTCAAACTCTTGTTCCTGTAATGTTAAACCATGTAAACAATAAAAAACTGTCATTAAATCGTTTTGTTCAATTAACAAGTGCAAACCCTGCAAGGCTATTTGGTATTAAAAGAAAAGGTTTTTTAGAATTAGGTAACGATGCTGACTTTACAATAATTGATTTAAATAAAGAGAGAACTATTGAGAATAATTGGATAGCAAGTAAGTGTGGTTGGACTCCATATGATGGAATGAAAATAAAAGGATGGCCTATCATGACAGTAATAAGAGGTAATATTGTAATGAGAGAAGATGAATTATCTGATCCAATGGGTCAACCAATGTTATTTGATAGATAATTTAGGAGGAAAAATGTCTGAAAAATTTAGAGCTCTAATGATTAATAAAGTAGATGATAAACAAACTACAAGTATGGTAGATTTGGAAGATAGTGATTTGATGGATGGTAATGTTTTAGTAAAAGTTACTCACTCAACACTTAATTATAAAGATGGTTTAGCGATTACAGGAGCATCACCAGTTGTTAGAAACTTTCCAATGATACCTGGAATAGACTTAAGTGGAATAGTTCTATCATCTGATGATGAAAAATTTTCAGAGGGTGATAGGGTAGTTCTAAATGGCTATGGTTTATCTGAAAGCCACTTTGGTGGCTATTCCGAAAAGGCTCGAGTTAATTCTGACTATCTGTTGCGATTACCTGAAAACATATCGAATAAACAAGCTATGGCTATCGGTACAGCTGGATATACTGCAATGCTTTGTGTTTTAGCCATTGAAGATTATGGCATTAAGCCTGATGATGGAATTATTTTGGTGTCTGGTGCATCGGGAGGTGTTGGTTCAGTTGCGATCTCTCTTCTTTCTGATCTGGGTTATAATGTTGAGGCATCTACAGGAAGACTAGAAGAAACGTCATATTTAAATAGTCTTGGAGCTAAATCAGTTATTGATAGAAGTGAATTATCAGAGCCTTCAAGACCTCTAGGCAAAGAAAGATGGGCAGCTGCAATTGACTCAGTTGGCAGTACAACACTCTCAAATATTTTAGCTCAGATTTGTTATGGAGGTGCCGTTTCTGCTTGTGGATTAGCTCAAGGAATGGATTTACCTTCAACTGTAATGCCATTTATTTTACGAGGTGTTTCATTGTTTGGAATTGACTCAGTAATGGCGCCAATGGAAAAAAGAGAGAGAGCTTGGCAGCGTTTAAGTAGTGATATAAATTTTGAAAAACTAGAGGAAATGGTTGATGAAATCTCTCTGGATCAAGTTGAAAAATTTGCTAAGGACATTCTTCAGGGACAAATAAAAGGAAGAATGGTCGTAAACATATAACAAACCTTAAGATCTAATTTCTTTTAATCTTTCAGAGACTAGAAATGCCAAATCCAAAGATTGATTTGCATTCAATCTAGGATCGCAATGAGTATGATATCTGCTTGATAGATCCTCCTCTAATATCTCAAATGAACCACCACAGCATTCTGTTACATTCTGTCCAGTCATTTCAATGTGAACTCCACCAGCATATGTTCCTTCAGCTTGATGAATATCAATGAATTTTTTAACTTCATCTAAAAGTGTATCTAAATATCTCGTTTTATAACCATTTGAAGCTTTAATGGTGTTTCCGTGAACAGGATCACAACACCAAACAACATTTTTACCCTCTGATTTAACTGCTTTTATAAGTTTAGGAAGATGCTCTTCAATTTTATCTACCCCAAATCTAGCTATAAGAGTAATTCTACCTTCTTCATTTTTAGGATTTATTATATCTAATAATTTTATTAATTCGTCTGACTCAATCGATGGCCCACATTTTATTCCAATTGGGTTATTAATGCCTCTAACAAACTCAATATGCGCTCCATCAAGTTGACGAGTTCTGTCACCGATCCAAAGCATGTGAGCTGAGGTGTCATACCAATCACCGCTAGTTGAGTCAATTCTGGTTAGTGCCTCTTCATACCCAAGTAATAATGATTCGTGGCTAGTAAAAAATTCTACAGACCTTAGCTCTTGAGATGTTTCTGAATTAATACCAACTGCATTCATAAAATTAAGTGTTTCAGAGATTCTGTTGGCTAATGCTTCATACTGTTCACCTTGTTTACTCTCTTTGACGAAACCCATATTCCATTTATGAACATGATCAAGATTTGCATATCCACCTTGTGCAAAAGCTCTTAAGAGATTTAAAGTTGAGGCTGATTGTCTATACGCCATAATTTGTCTTTCTGGATCAGGTTTTCGAAGAGATTCATCAAATGAAATATCGTTTATTATATCACCCCTATAGCTTGGTAATTCAATATTACCTTGCTTTTCCATTGGTGCTGATCTTGGTTTAGCAAACTGACCAGCAATTCTGCCTACTTTAACTATCGGGCAACCCGCGCCAAAAGTTAATACTATGGCCATTTGAAGCATAACCCTAAAAGTATCTCTTATATTATCGGGATGGTGCTCAGCAAAACTCTCTGCACAATCACCACCTTGAAGTAAAAAAGCTTCACCCCTTGATACTTTCGCAAGACTC
>CEPA01056319.1_pt1 | contig 24632 bp, 21 predicted proteins | sample 356241 | NCBI WGS metagenome assembly CEPA01 (sample SAMEA2620542, study PRJEB7988) | marine metagenome | biome: marine biome (ENVO:00000447); feature: surface water layer (ENVO:00002042); material: "saline water (ENVO:00002010), including plankton (ENVO:xxxxxxxx)" | depth 5 m
GATTCCTGACCTCCCAAACCCGACTCTACCTGTTCCAGACTTGGAAGGAGCAAAGGATCTAAATAAGGTTCTTCCACTACAGGGGGATAAAAAATTGTTTTAGGTGGATTAAGGATATTATTCGTGTCAGGTAAATAATACTCTGGATAATCCAATTATTTACCAACTTGTTTCTGTGCTAATGTGTGTGCTTGTTTAAATGACTTGCCATTACGCATTTCTTTTTTCATCATATCCATGTGTTTTTTAGAATGATGCTCTGAATGTTTTTTTAGAGTCCGCATTTGACTTAATGTCAATTTTGCCATCTATGAATCCCAGTTAATCTCTTTCTTTGCTGCTGCTAACTTTTCAGCACCAGTTATTTTAGTCAAAGTAATAGTATCGTTAACTAATAATTTTGGGTCAAAGCCTGTTTCTGCTACAACAACAGTTCCTATCTTCATCCACTTCTTTAATTTACTAGCATCATTTGTGGTTTCTCTCATACCACAACCCCATGATTCCTGTTTACCTGTAAAAGTTAAACGATAAAATTCTGAATAGTCAGATGCTTTAAATTGAGCCATTAGTTTAATCTCCTGTAAATTGATTCCAGTTGGATTTTACCCAAGCTTGGTTACTACTATGATAATCTCCGTTCATGTACCATGAGTTATCCCCATGTCTGTACCATTCTCCTGACTTAGTAAGAATAGAACTACAAGTTTCGCCACTACCTGAGTGAGCATGAGTAAATCCACCTTCAATTATAGTTTCAGGAGTTCCCCACCAAGGTACAAAATAATCTACCCACTCATTATTATATACAAAGGTATCATTATTCCCATCAGCTTCAAGGTATGGAGTAGTTACATAGTTCCAGTAACCTGCAATAAATAGCCTTCCTTCATCATCTTCTAATACAACTCTGTTTGCATCTTCTCCATCTCCACCTCTAGCGTGGATTTTTACAATAGTTCCTATTCTTAATTTTCTATAGTTTGCGTGTGATGGATCATCTCTGAATGAATGTAAAGTTCCAGTTACTTCATTTGGCCTACTATTATTAGAACCATTTGTATTTAAACTTGGATCGCCAAAATCTCTAAACTGTATTTCTGCTCCAAACCAATCTGTACTGTTGTTGTTGGCACTTGTAGTTCTACCAGTTCCTTGTTGTCCATAGGAGTTGTAACCAGTAGCATATACTTTCTGGTTATAGCCAGTAGTTCCTCCATCAGTAATAAAGTATAAAGTTGAATATCTGTTGTTAGTACAAGCCATATATACTACTTTCTGATTATTACTATTCCACATAGTGCCTGAGTTAGTAAGTATTACTGGAATTTCTTTTCTATTTGGACTACTTTCATAAACTCCACCACTCGCTCCATAAGCGTGACCATGATAACCTGCAAAATAAACTTTACCTTCGTCAGTTAATATCCAGACTTTACCTTCGTCATCTCCATCTTGGTTAGCTATAACATGAACAACTTTTTTATTTTCAATAGGAGAACCCGATACTGCTGTCATCTCTTGTGGTGTTGTTTGATCTGTAGTGTTACCTATACCAAGTTGACCATTACCATTTCTACCCCAAGACCATAGCTTACCTGACTCTGTTATTGCATAAACAGAAGTATAATAATAACCACTATCACATATATAAATAATTTTTTCATTACCTACTCTACTCATAGGCATTTGCTTTGCGTAGTAATCATTACTTGTGCTGTTATCTCCTAGTTGTCCATATCCGTTATAACCCCATGTATATAGCTTTCCGTTTGTATCTAACATTCTAACGGAGTAATAACTATCGTTATCTCCATTAAAGTTTTGTGCAGCAGAGAAAGAAATAAATTTAATTTTAGGGTGGTTTGCTCCTGATAATCTCGCTCCTGAGTCATCAAAAAATACAACACCCATAGCTGCTGCGTTTAAATCCCAAGTAGAACCATTACCCCATATTCCATAACCTGCGTAACCTGCTGCCAAGACCATGCCATTTTCAAACAACTGGTAGCCATGCCTACCTGATTTGTGCATTTGCATTAACCTAGGCCAATTATGTTTTAACTTTCCATTATCGTCATACAAGTCAAGAACATTACCATTTAGATCGGTTAATAAATGTGCATAGTCTGGGTGTCCTGCAAGTGCTTCTTCCCAGAATTTAGGAGTTCTATTACAACCACTAGCAGGATAATGGTGTGAACCATTGTATGCACTTTGACCATAAACACCATAGCCACTACCATAAGTGTAATCATAACCACTTGTATGATAGTGATTACCAAATTCAAAATATTGTCTTTCTCCTATTGCACCTTGCCTTCTATAACCTGCTGTGCAACAGCCATATTGAAATCCTCTACCGCTTTTCTTTAAGTATGCAGGTAAAGGCCATAGACTTTCTGTATAGTTATTTATTGTTGCGTTAGGCCAATGACAGAATCCTTTTGCTAAATCCTTTGGTACATTATAAGGCTGCTGAACAATATGTTTTTTATATGTAGTAGTACCAGACCAAGAAGGTACTAGCTTTAAATCTTTTAAGCTTAAACTTATAGTGTCTGCTTGGTTTGCTTCATCACGAATAATAACGCTACTTAATGTACTATTTGCAGGGGGTGTATAAGTTATCGTTCCTCCGTTAGTCACAAATTGAGGTGCAGCACTACCGTCTGTTATTCTTCCACCGCTTCCTACACCGCTATATCCACTTGCAGCAGGATCTTTAATAGAATAAGTTAAACCGTTAGTAGGAAAAGTAAAGGAGTATGATTTTCCTTTTGTAATAGCAAGAGCCGAAGATTGTCTGTCATGTTGATATATTTTTGGTTTTGCTGTTCCATGATTAGTATTAATAACTCCTTCAGACATTGTTGAATGAACAGAGCAAGCGTATCTAAGAATAAATAGAGCAGGAGGTTTTGGAGTGAATACAATATTTGCACCTGCTTGACCTGCTGTACCATTTCTAACAATTCCAAAATCAGCTTCACTATATCCAGTAACATTTACAAAAGAATACGCTGTACCTGTCCAATATTTAAAAGCAAAGATGTGGCCTGTATTGGAAGAATCACTAACATCAAACGTATATTGAGAACCAATTTTTATAGGAATTGAAGGTCTTTCTTGAGTTCCAGAAATACTACCTCCGCTAAGATGAAACTGATTTACGTTGTTTACTGCTGCGACTGTAACTGTATAACTAACAGCTTCGTAAGTTTCTCTTTGGTCATCTGTTAACCATGCCTTTCTAGTTCCACCAATAAGTACTGGATTGTATTCATAGTTACCTTCATTTGGTATATCTTCTAAAGGTTTTTCTATAACACTTAATTGAGAACCTACCGCACCAATAGGTAATTGAACATTAGTTGTATCATCATTATCTTTAAATATCATTCCTCCTGACGCATTTAATACAGATGCACTAGGAGCAGGAGTAAATATCGCCCAGAGAGAACTAGCATCAGGAGCAGGTGTACCTGCAACATTTGCTTGTCTATATCCTCCTATGGAGGTTAATAGATATACCGCATTATTATAATTAACTAAATCTCCTTTTTGATAAGTTTCTGTTGAACTAAAAGTACCTCTCATGTTGAGACCTACTGTCATAAATTCAAACAGACTGCTATCTTTTGGATTTGTTGTATTACTACTTGCTACACTTCCTACAACAACAAATGAAGAACCATTAAACTCTACAACGTCATCTATGTCGTAAGCAGTATTTGTAGCCCAAGTTCCTCTCCAATTAAACTTGAGTTTACCTAAATCAATTTGTGCCATAGTTAAATGTCGAGTACGAGATGTCCTTGTAATCCTGCTGCTATGTTTGCAGGAGAATTTATTGCAAGTGTGAATTTAGGAGCATTAGGGGCAACGCTACTAAGTACGTCTTCGCCTAAAAAATAGGCATGACTAGCCCCATTCTGTACGAAGTCGTTTGCTTTGTAAACAGTTGTGTTGGGGTCATTAGCTAGATTATAGACCATTCGTAACATTCCGCTTTCTAATCTTTGAAAACCTACAAATACTGAAGTCCTTGCTAAATTCGTTGCTGTGCTTGCTGCGTTATTTGCAGTAACCGCAGACGCAGCAGCTTGAGTGGCACTTGCAGCAGCTTGTGTAGCAGACGAAGCAGCAGCAGCAGCACTAGCAGATGCTTGTCCTATTGCTGTATTTGCGTTTGCAATACCTGCATCTAACTGTCCTTTTGTAGCTGCGTCAGTAGCAGCAACCCCATTTCCCAATCCTGATATTTTATTTCCTGCTAAATTCAAATCTCCTTGTAAAGGTAAAGACCCATCTCGTTTTACAAAACCATCTACATATTGTTTGTTTGCAGAATCTTTTGCATCTACAGGATCATTAATAAGTTTTATTCTTTTATTATTAGCTGTTAGATCATTTCCGTCTGGTACAATTCCTGCTGCTGCGTCATCTGAATTTTCTTGCTGTGCAAATAATACTTGTCTTAATCCTGTATCGAGATCAAGTTCTGTAAGAACTGAACCATCTTGAAAGTCAACAACTGGCAAACTAATATCTGTATTTCTTTGAAACCTTATAGCAGTTCCATTTGCAGGTGCATTAGTAAAAGTTAAAGTTTGTCCATTAATTGAATAGTCTGTATTAATAGTTTGTAAGACTTCATTTACAGTTACATCTATTCCTAAAATAGATATGTATGAAAAGCTAATAGCAAAATTAACTTCAGTTCCGTTTCCTGTGTGATTAGTAAACGTATTGGTGTTGTTGGTAGCCATAATTAATAGTCTCTAAAACCTTTAAGTAACTCGGAAGTGTTAGTTTTATTCTTTCCATTTTCCCATAATAATGCTTCTTTTCTCATCTTTTCATACATTTTTCTTTTTTGTTCACTTAAACCTTGTACACCCTCTGGCAAATTTTTTCCTTTAATAAATGCTTCTTTTGCTTTCTTTTTATAATAAGAATGTATTTCAGTTAATATTTTATCTAAGTCTTCTCTTACACCATTTATTAGACGAACTCTCATTCTGTCATTAAAATCTGCTGTAATATACCAGTCATTACCTGTAGCTCTAGCCATTTCTCTTCTATCTTTCATACTTATATCTTTTCCTTTTAATCCTCTATAATCACTTAATAACTGTAACGATAACTGACCAAAAGGACTTTCTATAACTTGCTTCATAGCGTCATACATTCTTTGTGTTTTTCCGTTGTAATACAAAGGAATATAAGCAGTTGTAGTTATTAAATCTGCAAGTTCATTTCCGTCTAAATAAATCCCATCACTAAATTTATTTTTATTTACCAAAACATCTGTTGGAGGTTCATACGACCCACCAATAGCATTTAAAGTTGATAAGACTATATCGTTATTACTCATTGTTTTTGGCATCCAACCGCTTGTTAAAAGGTTCATTTCTCCTTTTCCAAAGCCAACAGGAAGTTCTATAAACTGACCTGTAATGTGATCTTGCATAGGTCTTGCTTCAGCATTACCCCAAAATGTCTTGGCTGCAAATTCATTAAGAAATCTTTGATAAACAATAAAAGGAGCTAAATTAGTATCTGGTTGTCCATCATCATCAAGAAATCGTCCTTTAGGTATCTTCTTATCCATTCGTATATTTCCTGATTTCCCTTCATCAAATAATCCTGAATTTATTGCAATTTTTACATTTCTACCTAAACCACTCATAGGTACAGCTAATGTTGCCATTCGATTCATCAAGAATCCATTTAATGTAGATTCATTATTAAAAACTCTTACTAATTCTGTTATTGATCTTGTAAAAGCTTTATCTCCAAGATTGTTATACATAGCAGCCATAAGCACTTGATATAAACCATCTTTTTCTAATTGTTGTTCTTCTCCCATCAGACCTGTAATTCTTACAGTATCGGCCATTGAACTTAAAAACATTGAATATGGATCAAGTCTTTTATAACTAATGTATCTATAAGCTAGTTTTCCATCTGCTCCTCTTACAAGTCTTACGTCTGGATATTCAGGATGGGGTATAACTTCGTATGCTGCTCCTTCTGCTCCATATTTTGCTATGTCTTCTTCTGTTGCTCTTAGCCTAAAAGCATAAGGCATCCATCCAGTTTTCAATAGTTTTTCTCTTTGTTGTTTATTAACAGGCAAACCACCTGTAATAGCAACTTTTGCTAAAGGATCATTTAAGTTTTGTGCCAACAAAAATCCTGATAATAAGAAACCATTACCTGCTATCATCCTTCCTTTTGCCATACCTCTTACAGCAGGATCTTTGGAAGCCATATCTTCTGCGTGTTCTCTTACAAAAGCTATATGTTTTTTAGCCCAAGGATATCTTTCTAAGAGAGGTGCAAGAGGTGTAGTTTTAAAAAACTGCTTCATTATGTTATTGGGAGTTCTTACAAAAGGTAAGATTTGACGTAATGCAGGATTTTGATTTACCAACCGTTGTACCCATTTACCTGAAGTACCATCTAATAAATCTTCTGTGAAAGTTGCTTCGTTAGCATATTGTCTAGCTTCTTTATATAATTGAGCATTTTGTTTTGATAACTTACCTGTCATTGATTCTTTATTAACAACATCAATGATTTGATTAAATTGCTTATTAACATATTTATCGTATTCAGTTTTATCTGCAAAATTTTTCTTTAAACTTCTCTCCCATATTTTTGTTCTAACGTATGCTCTAAAATTTATTTGTTTAAAAATTTCATCTTCAGCCATTAAGAAACGCTGTGGCAAAGTATAAAAACCATGTACTCCTTTAATTATCCAATTCTTACCGCTTACATCTACAGCACCTAGTTTTGATAAATCTACAGTATTGTTTGCAGCATCTAAAATATTTGCATTGTTCATAAATGCTTTACCTCCCATAATTGTAGATTCTCCTATAGCGATTGTCATATAATAAATATCCATCATGGCTTTTTTCATAGTCAATGCTCCTTCTGCTTGAAGAGATTGATTACCTATAACTGAGCCTTCTATAAATTCATATCCACCACCAAGTACTTTTGTAAATGGTCGCATAGCTGAATTAAAAGCAGTCGAAATCATATTAACTTGATGAGTTATAGGACTAGATAAAATTGAATTTATAAATAATTCATTAGTTATCTTCATAACATTGTTACCTTTTTGTGCTTTTAATATCATCTTCATAGCTCTTGGATTTGTAGCTGCAAGATGTAATTGACGAGTAAGTTTTACAAGTGCTTTTGTATTACCTTCATCAGCAGCCCTTAAAATTTGTTCTATTGTAAATGCCCCTAAAGGGTCATCCATACCATCAATTAAAACATTATCTGTTTTTTCAAAGTTGGCAAAGTCATTTATTATTTTTTCTTGATTGCTTGATTCAAAGTAAGTTTTTAATCCTTTGACTTTAGTTGTAGCTCCTTCAACTAAATCTGCTGAAGTTTTATTTATATTTTGTAGAGCAGAACCTAAAATTCCTCCTGTGCCTTTTTTAACATTTAGTAAGTCACTATAAAATTGTAATGTAAAAGCTAAGTCTTCTTTTAATATCTGGTAGCCATCTCCTTTTTGTACTCCTCCTTTTGTTAACTTTGCCATCTCATGCATTTGTGATGACAAGTCACGCAGAACAATACCTGATTCTAAAATCATATCGTTCAATGTAATGATTACAGCAGGTAAATCAATTTCTCCGTTTACACCATATTGATCTACAAAATCTACTGCTGCGTCAAAAACATCTAAAGGTAATTGAGTCTTTGATTTTAAATATAACTCCTTATTACTTCTTGTATTTTTTTTATTTAAGTCTGCAACAACTTTTGCTCTTGCACCAATGTATTCCCATATTGCACCTTTATTAACTATCTTTCCATCTTTTCTAAATAAAGTCTTATATAAGTGTCTAGGATTAAATGTTCTAGTAATTTTAGAACCTTTTAATGGCATCCCATATAAAGATTTACCATCTCCTCCTACAATGTCTTTGTAATATTTCTGCATACCTTTATCGTTTTGCAAAGCCTTCTGATATTTAACTTGACTAATCATTAAGTTTGCATCTACTTCGTCAACTTCAACTTTGCCTATATCTGCTCCGTTCTTTTTTATAGTGTCATTTAATTTTGCAAGAATAACCTTTCTTCTTTTTCCATTCTTTTTGATGTTATAAAATTGATCCATAACATAATCAAGTACTTCTTGTCCTTTTTGACCTGTTAAATCAGTAATACTTTTTATGCCAAAAAGTTCACTAAAAACTTTTGTTTTTTTTACTCCTTCCTTTACAACATTTTTACCAACCTTAGTTACCAAAGGTACACCTTTACCTACAAGTCCTTCTCCTACAACTAAACCTTGAACAACAGCTTGCAACCTACCTTTTAGTCTTTCTTCTACTACAGGATTATCTTCTTCCGCAGTTAAAAAATCGACTATAGGTTGTGCCAAATCAATCCTGTCTTCTATCATTCTTAATAAGTTATCGTCATAAGGATCTGTTAAAGCTGCTTCTGTTACTGCACCTGCAATAGCATATCTAAATCTTTTAAGTCCTATTTTTTTTAAACTATTAGCTATCAATCCTGTTGGTATAATCCATTGACTTATTGTTTTACTTAAACCATAAGCAGATAGCAAATTGTCATCTTGTTCTTCTTTGTATTGCTCTCTAACACCTATTTTAAAACCATAATTTTCATGCCCTTCTTTAAAACCAATTAAATCAAAATCATCTGCTCTTTGAGAATTATATAAATCCCCCATAACTAAATCTAAAACATCATCTCCAAAGGCATATAACTCATTAATGCTTTCAATACGACCATGTATTAATCCTGCAATAATTTTACCTGTTAAAGTTTTTTGTATTTTTTTCTTATTTTCTAACATTCTTTCATTAAAGCCTTTGTTTCTTATTTTGTTTTCTTCCATTTTTGTGTCATACCATTTCTTAACACCTCCGAACCATGATGTATCTTCTGTCTCTGGTTTATCTAATGGATTAACTTTTGCATTTTGTATCTCTTCGTTTTGTTCTTTTTTATTTGCAATTTCGTTTCTTTCTTCTTGTATCTTTTCACTTTGCTTTTCATCTTCAACAATATTTTTACCAACAAATTCTTCTTCTTGTACTTTGTCGAGTGCGTTTACTGCATTAGCTTCAGGACTATCATTTCCTGAAGTTCTTATAACATTAGTAATTTCTTGAGACATTTAGAATAATGGAGGTTCTCTTCGTGCATCATTAAGAACATCTGTCACTAGCTTAACGTAGTCTGAGTCTGTTGCATATTTGTTTTCCTTTAATCTTATTATTGCTTCTTCAGCAGTATTTACATTAACAAGACCTTTTCTATCTTGGAAATCATCATTCCAGAATTTTTTATAATGTTCTATTGATTCTCTTATGCTATTAAAGTTTTTGAAGTGTGCCATTACTCTTACCTTCTTACCATCTATTTCTTCAAATGTAGGTGCTAGTGTTGATTGTCCTGCATCTATCTCAGCTTGTGTTGCTTTTATACCAAAGTAATTATTTTTACCAGTAACGTGTAAACCATGATCTGACTCAGCACCAAATTGTGCTGCAAGTACTTCTGGGAATTTAATACCAACTTCTTTAGCTAAAGCATAAATTGTTTTAAAGTTAGTCTCCATACGCAATATTGCATTTGGTTCTTTACTAATCTCTACTTTTTTATCTTGTTGTTGTTTTTCTTTTTTGCCTTTAAATGGTAAAGCCATAGCTATAAGGCTGCCATCTCTTAACCCTAAATTTGATGGAATATCAGACCTGACTTCAGACAAATCATTAGCATCAATAAAATCTCCTGTTGTTGTTGTTTCACTTTCTTCTAAGTTTTCTCCAAGTTTTTCTGTTTCTTCTTTGTCTAATGCTTGATAATCTGTATATAAATTATATTTCATGTAATTAGGAAGACTCTTGTATTCTCTGGAATTACGAGTTATTCCATAATATTTATCTAGGTACATATCATATTTTAGTTTATCGTTAACATCAGAATCTACTGGATAATCTATATCTGCTGAAGCTATAAGATCTCCTTCTTTTAATCCTCCGATTGGTGGCATAGCAACATTTAATAAACTATTATTCATCAACTGAGACAAGTTTAAATCTTTTCGACTTTTAACTTTTGTCTTAGTGCTGTCCTCTTCTTCTTTTTGTATAATTTTTGGAGTATCATCTTCTTTTATATTCTCTTGGTCTGTATCTTCTGAGTCATCTATAAACTGATTGTTGTCTTCAGATGTTTCTACTTTTACATTTTCAATATCTTCTTCTGTAAAAACTTCTTTACCAAGTATTTTGTTGACTTCTAATTTTTCTTCTTTGGTTAACTGATCGAATCTATTGCCACTACCATCTGGATTTCCTTCATCATCAAGTCTAGGGTTTATAACTTCAGGTGGTTCAGGTGGTGTTGTGTCTATTTCGTACTGTTTCATTCTTTTATCAAGATCTTGATAACTACCTTTAAACACTCCTTCTATTTCTTTGTATTTTTCTAATAAGCCATATTGTTTTATTTCGTCATTAGTTAAATCTAAATTATCTAATAATTTTAAAAATAAATCTTTGTCTCTAATTTTTCCATCTTCATCCATATATTGACCCATTATAAAACCAAAATTAACATCTTCTCCTACTTGATAATCGTATGCGTTGTCTAAATCTTCAATACTAGGTTTTAGTCTTTTTCCATCTACATAATCCTGCTTAGAGTTTAAATTCTGTAAAACAAAAGTAACTCGTTCTACATTAATTTCTTTATTTCTTTTTATATTTTGTGGAGATAATGGATCAAGACTCAAGTTTGTTCCTGTACCCCCAGATGAAAATTTTTGTATAGCTAATAGATTAATGTCCATTACTTCTTTTCTGTTTTGCAATTCTTGATCTATTTCTCTTTGATTTGGGTATCTTGGTGTTTCTTCTCCTTCAAAAACTTTTTTAGTTAATACATAGTTTTCCATGTATGGAATTATTGCATTTATTTCGTCACTTAATTTATCCATTAGTATTGCGTCATCTCTTACTTTGTCTGGCAAAGTTTGTAAAAGAAGATTCTTAGTTGCAATTATTTGTTTCGCTCCTGTTAGTGCATATTTTTTTTCTTCATTTACTTCGTCATCTATCATTCCTAATAATTTTTCTTTATTGCTTTCATCTTCAGGTAATTTCAAAGTACTCTCAAACCATTCACTAATTCTTGTAAGAGCATATCTTTCATCTCGTATATGACCATTTCTTAATTCTCCAAGCAGTTGGAAATAAGTTGTTTGTGTATTTGGGTTATATGTATCTCTGTTATTTTTTAACCATGTCATAGCTGTTGTACTCTTAGAAGCTAATTCTTTTATTCTTAATCTTTCTTCGTCTGACATGGTTTTACCTTTCTTCAATAAGTCTTTCATTTCATTAATATCTTTTTGTTTGTCTTTTTCTTTTCCTGTTTTTTGATATTGAACCTCTAAAGCATTAATTGCTTTTATTGCAGTATTTAATTTCTTTTCATAGTTTTTCTTTGTTTGTAAAACATTCTGGTCAAAATATTCAGGCACAAATACAGCTTTACCTTTTTCATCAATAACAGGAGTTTTACCATCTTCTTCAAACAGTTGCTTCATTACTGGTTTTATTTCCATTTGTCCTTTCTTATTTATTACTGTTCTGGTTTTTGCTTTTCTAGGAAATAAATTTGCGAAATTTCTTATAAAATTTTTAGCTAGATCAAATCTTTCTTCTCCCATAGTTTCATTAGAAGCCATTAACAAACCTCTTTCCATGATCCAAGGTATAACTACTTCGTCATATATTTTTGCTTGATCTTCAGCTTGATATAACTTTGATATGTTTTGTACTATATCTAAAATATCTTTTGCTTCTTCATCAAAATTAGCATCATCTCCAAATTTTGCTGTTTTAAATTGGATAGCAGTCCAAGTTAATCCTAAGTTCTCTTTTAATTGCTTACTGTATTCTTCTAATTTGTAATATGAATGATCGGTACTATGTTCTTTAGCAAAATCTTTTACTCCTTTTTCTATTTGTGGTAAGAATGATCTATTGAAATAAAACTCATCTATATTAGCTGCTTCGACATTTTTATTTCTAAATGAACTTATATAATTTTGAACTTCTGGACTTTGATAAGGATAAGCAGAAAGAGGTTTTAATTCGCCTGTAACACTATCTGGAACTCTATATGTCTCATAATTTGTTTTTAGTTCTACTGCAAAATTCTTACCTAAAGTTATAGCTTTAGCTTCTTGATATGCGTTTTTATACCATAAACTTTTACCTCTAAGAATCTCAGTATCAATTCCTGTTTGATTTTTTCTTAGTGCAACTAAAGAATTTGCGTATTCTTCTGAAGTTTCATCTATTTCTACATTTTGCGGAAATAATAGTTTTTCTGTTTTTGTATATGTACGACCTGCTTCCTGACCTTTTGCCTGTCCTGCTGCTACTTCTTCGTCTTTTTTCTCATCAATTTTTTTTACTATAAATTTTTGTAGAGTAGGCTCTATAGTCGCTAACGCTGTAGCAACTTGACTTAAAGGATCAGTTACATTAATAGCAGCTTGCGTACTTTGAGTAACAAACGTATCTCTTAATCGTGTTGCTGATTCAAACCCTTCTGGTACTGCCATTATGATCCTTTAGTGAAAGTTTTTTGCATGGGGTTTATATCTAAATAAGTTGATAAACCTGAAGATGCAACATTAGCTATTGTAGGTAATAAACCTTGATAATTTTTCTGTGCTTCCATATATCCTCGATTAGCTGTATCCGTAGCTTGATTTCTTCTGCTGTCTCGTTGTGCAACAATTCCTGCAACATCTCTACCATATTGGACTTCTGCTGATTCTAAAGATTGACTAAGACTTTCTCTCATTCCTGCAACCTGCCTGTCCACATCCATTTGTATTAGTGATATCAAACGACCTGACCTGCCTTCTGTTGCTGCTACTTTACCTCTAGCTCTTAACCCTTCAACAGTCTTTGCTAATTTTTTTTGTGCAGCATCAGCCCTTCTTTCTTGTAACTGTGCATTTAAAGCTTCTTGTTGTGCAGTCATAGCAGCATCAGCAGATAAAGCAGTTCGTTCTGCTGCTTGATAAGCGTATGACGCTTGTTGTCTAGCCACTCTGTTTTTTGCAGCAGCACCTAAGATTTGAGTACCTGCACTAAGAGCTAAAGACATACCAAACAGTCCTGCTCCTGAACCTGCTGCTAAAGCTCCTCCACTAGCTAATGCTCCTAATGCTACAAAACACATCAGACTGTCCTCATAAACTGAACAAATGGTTTTTTATGTATGCCATATTCTTTATGATACTTTATAAACTTAAAGCCTAAAGTATTCAACCATTTCATAGCTGCTGTATTCTCCGCATATACTACATTGTATAGAATTTTATATGATTTCAACACTTCATCAACCCATTTTCTACCTTCTCTTATTAATTGTATTTTATATTTTTTCTTAGAAAACAACTCATCTGTAGCACACATATAAATACAACCACCATGAGTAACACCACAGATACCTATAGGGTTGTCTTCATCTCCACAGATAGCCATAACTGTTTTACTAGATAAATAAGATATTTTTAAAGCTTCATCAGGAGTTTGATTTGTTTGATAGACAGCTTCTATTCTGTCAATTTTTCTCATGTTATCACTTACATGACAAACATCTTTTAAAGTGCATTTTCTTAAATGACCCATATTATGTTCGCCTACTTCTCATGTTGAACATGGCTTCAAATTCAGCACTAGCTAATAAAGTAGGTAAGAAGGTTATGTTTTTAACATCTATATCAACTCTGTCTGCTCTACTCATTATTGGTACTCTAAAAGTACCTGTAGCTAAATTTATTTCTCCAATAGCAGAACTAGCAGCACCCAATAAACGACCACTAAATTTATGGGTGCTAGTGTCTCTATGTTCAGGTGTTACTTCAACCTTAAAAAATCCTGTCTCTTCAAACTTAATGTAGAAATGATGTAGCTGTAATCTTGCACTAACAATTTCAGCACTACTTTGCTGTGGAGATTCAGTAATTCTTTGTTTACTAAATCTATAGTGCATTTCAAATGGTTCTCCTATTATTACTTTTGCGTTTGTATAGTCTCCATTTGCTTCTATTGTGCTAGTTGTGCCATCTGTTTGATTCGTTGTTTTAACAATAGTTCCTGCTTTAAGTGTTTGAGTCGTACCATTAAGATCAATAAATGTACTGGTTTGATTTGGTGCTGTATATCTTCCAACAACATTCATATTGGCTCGTAATCTATATGGCAAAGTAAATGTAGTTTTTTTAGTCGTTGTGTTATATGTGACTGTTACTCCTGACTCAGTTACTTTATGATCTAAGTGATATTCAAAAGAAGCATATTCTTCTTTGTAGTCTGACTCAAAAGGTAGTTTTTCTAAAGTAACAACATTATCTTCTTCTATAACCATAAACAAATCAGTACCTATAAAGTCAACATTTTTAATTCTTCTATTTGGATTAATAGTAAAAGTAAACCAACTATTCAAAACTTTTTGACCTTGCGTACCAAACAGCCATCTATTGATAAATAATTTATTTGGATTATCAGTTCCTAAACAAACTAAAATATCTTGGTTGTTGGATACAGCAAGTTTAAATATTCCACTTGGTATCAGTCTTGGTACATGAATAGTAATGTTACTAGCATCTTTTAAAGTTACATCTGTTTGAGTTATATATTCTCTGATACCTGCAAAGTCTCCTTTTTTTGTAAGAAAATAAATTGACGAACCAGAACCTACAGGTGGTGCATCATCTGAAGACTCAAACTCAGTTGCAACCAATACGTTAGCTGTTAATGGTGTCAGGTTATCTGCTGAACTAGATAGTATAAACTGCGTTTGTTCTGAGAATAGAATTAACTGCTCTCCCATAGTTACAGCGTGTTTTAAGATAGCAACTTTTGTATGTGAAGCAGCTACATCTATAGGATGCGAGTCAACAATAGTTAAAACAGTATCAGGAAAGAAATTAAAAAAGTCTGACACGTTAGACAGAATTACATTGTCATCTGCAAGAAAGCCTAATCTGTTTCTAAAAAAGAATACGTTATTTATTTTACGACCTATAAAGGATGGATCAGGTGCAGACTCTACATCTCCTGTGGTACGATCAGCCCAGACAGGTAATGTGTAATCTGTACCACTTAGGTTATAGGTATCCCCATCTACTCTTGCAAACCTGAAATTACCATCAGCCTGTCTTATTAAAACGTGTGGCATGGTGGAGTAGTCAAACTTAAAAGGTATTCCTGCCTGTACTGTTTCTTCCCATTGTCCTTCTTCAAAAGTTCCACCATTGTTAGTGACAAATTTTACATAGTAATTATCAAAGTTAGTCTGGTCATCTCCTTTAACTTCAACAATATAACCATTAGGAGAAACAGTAGGTAAATCTGTAAACCTTTGAACAGAGTCTTTGACAATAGATAATTGAGTATTACCCTGAGTATCACTACCGTCTATTGTAAAATTACTACCATCTGTTTTTCTAACATAAATAACACTTCCATTTCTTGTTATATCAAATCCAGTAAGACCACTTGCTAGTCCATTAGCTAAGTCGTTAGCTACTCCTGAAGTGCTTAGAGTTGAATCATTTGTGGTGTCATCTGTAACAGTTACCCCATCTACCGTCACAGTATAAATAGTATTGTTTGAAACTTGCTCTACAAAAATAATTGCTTTTGTTCCTGTACCTCCTGACAAAGCAGAATCCATAGAAGTTGCAACACTTGTATTAACAACAAAAGTGAAGTCAGCAATAGTAACTGTTTTTATTTCTTCTCTTGGATTTGAAGTGTTTAAATAATTTGTTCCATCAGGTGTAACTACTGTTTTCTCTGTACCATTTAACTCATATACTTTTACGCTTCCATTACTAAAAATAGCTACATACTGTTCATTAACATCTCTGTTGATAGTTTGAATATGAACATTTCCTAAAGTGGTTGTACTTAAATTTGTGACATATTGGATGCCTGATCTTTTTATAAGACCAACAACAGGGTTACTATCTGCATTGTCTTGTATGTCAGCGTGATCTGCTTGCTTAGATGAGTCAGATGCTTGAGAGATCCCTCTTAATAAAGTTGGAATAGCTCTTGATACGATTCCCATAATTACCTATTAAGAACATCAGCAGGAGTAAATGTATTTATTGGATTGTTCAAATTTGGATCGCCTGATAAAACATTATGATCTGCATTATCAAAATCTGTTTCCATTAATATTGCTCTAGCTCTAGCTTCATCTTGTGCTGTATATGTTCTAAGTCCATCATCTCCAATTAATCTATCAACAAAAAGTCTTGCTGCTTTAATTGTCATGTAATATCTAGCAGGTTCAGGTAATTCAACAAAATCTCTAAAGTATGTAATGTGACAAGTTAAATCTTTATCAAATTCAAAAGTATTATTTTTTCGATCATATAATTTTAAACCTCTTTGCACAACATCAGATGTTGGATGGTCATATACATTAGTATCTATTTTTAAAATATCATTTGAAATAGTAATTTTTTTATTGCTATCTCTTGTAAGTACAACATTAAATTCTTGATTGAATGACCAACCTTCAGATTGAACTGATTTGTTTACTTCAAGTAAAGTTGATTGTGCAGTTCTAGCATCAACAGGAAGTAAGCCTGTAAGTTTATTTATTGGTGCTTCGCCTATAGCAGCGAGCATAATGTTAACGCACTCAAGTTCGGTGCTTGCAGCTACAGCCATTTTTTAATACTTTTTTTTTGACATTTTCAAAGAGTCTAATTTACTTTTTTTAGTAGATTTTTTCTTTGATTTCGATTTAGTCTTTGAACTATATCCAACACCTTTAGGCATAAAAAAAAAGGGTATCTAATAATAGAATACCCCATTTTAATCATTTAGGTAGATTATGTAGTGGACAATTTAATTGTTGCTGCACACTCTGGTCTAAGGATTCCATGCCCAAGAGCGTACTTCGCTAATAGTAGCGTTGATTGATACATAATTCCGTAGTCTGCACCTGAGATCTCAGTTGTCATGTCTTGCAACTTGACTGTGCCGACTGCTGATTTATGAAATACCAAACCTAGTGTCTTACTATCATCTCCTGAATAAGTGTTATTAGCACCTGAAGGATTAGAAGCCACATTAGATTGTGGTACGTTATTGGACATCATTACAGGCATACCTGCAACCATGTTTACACGACCAGATGCTACTGAACCGTTACCTTGTGGGTTAAAGTCAGTATCAATAATTCTAGTCGCTGACTCAGGAATTTTATAGTATTCCTCTGGTGGCAATACTACAAATCTATCTGTTTGTGGAATGTCTCGAGAATCAAATTCTTGAGCTATATCGTAGATAGCTGCAACAAGCTCATCTCCTGTGACAGCAGCAGAGTTTGTATTACCTGTAGGTAGTGTTAGAACAAGTCCACCATTACCACCAGAAAGAGTAGTAGATGCACGACTCGCATTAGCGATTGTTTTCGCTACGTTCTGGTCATAAGCTTTTGCTAAAGCCTTTCCAAGCTCAGCAGAATAAATCGACCTCACATCATAGTGATTCTTAAGCTCGTCAAGCCTAGCGACTACTGCTTGAGAAATTAACATATCATCTATGTTAATAATCTTCTCATTTGCCTTAATCTGGTTTGCTCCTACGAGAGGTGTGCCTATTACATGATAAGCAGCAGTAGCAGTTCCTAAAACTGGGAAGCTTGCTGATTTGCCTGAAGCTATTGTACGGACTGAATGTAAACGCTCATTAAAAATATTGTTTTGACCAAATGCTGTTAGCACCTCGCCAGAAAATACCTTGAGAAATAATGCGTCAAAGTTTGTACCAGTTGCGTTAACAAGCCCCAGACGAGATACAGTTGCGTTAGCCATCTGTTTGTCTGTTGGTGTTAATAAATTTGTACTTACTCTGTCCTACGTTACCCTTTCCCAAAGCGTTATCTGGAATATGATTCTCAGGCACTTTGTTATTCAGATTTGTATTATGAGAGTCCTAGCAATTCCACTTGCGTAGTGCAAGAGCCTTCCTAGTTGGCTTACCATTTGGTTTTTTCATAGCTCCTTTGACACCTTTCATTCTTGCACAAAAAGATTTTTTTCTACCTTTTTCACGTTTTGAAAGTCCACTTGTTTTAGTGACAGGTCGTTGCAACTTTGAACCTGTAGCAGCATTTATTCTTCTTCTCCCACTTTCAGACAATCCTCCTGTTGGATTCTTGTCAGATTTTCTAAGAGATAAAGTTTTTCTGCGTGAAGGCATGAACTACGAAATAGTAGCTTAAATAAAATATATCATTTACTTAAGCTATTTGCTCATTTTTAACTTATCTGTTTTCTTTTTACTTTTTGGAAATCCTGCTTGCATATTCTTATAAGCCTTTTCGCTGATGGTGCTATTTTTTTTAGACCTGCTAGTACCTGCCTTCTTTCTTTTGTTTATGTTGTAGTAAAGTCCTTTTTTAGCAGCCATAATTAAATTGCATTACTGTCCTGTAATCTACTATACACAGATAATGTATATGCTTCATCTTTTCCGTATCTTGGATCACTCATAGCAGCTTGTATTTCTGCTCCTGTTGCAAATGGTGTGACGGATTGTGGACTTCTACCATTAATTAAACTTGGTTCAAAACCTTCTGCTTGTCTCATCTTTGATGCAAAACCTTCAACTGCAACCTTAATCATTGTGGGGTCTTGAGTATCAAGTATCTTATCAAATGCCTTAAGAGTTTCATCAGGCATATTTTTCTGTGTCCAATCTCTTAGCTTTGAATAACCTTCTTCCCCACCTGTAACTGATAAGATGTCATCTAATTGTGCCTGTTCTATCTCTGTAGAAACAGCACCACCTCTTAAACCATTTAAGTAAGTGTCAATTATTTGTTTAGAAAAACCTGCTTCTCCTAGTTTTTGATAGTCTTCTTCTCTTATATTTCCTGTCTCTTCAAAAACATTTGTAATTTCTTGAGTATCTATTCCAACTTCTTCTAAAACATTAGCAAGACCTTCTCCATAGATTTCTTGTGGATTCCAATCTTGTGATTCTGCTTCGCCTTCTGTTGTTTCTTCGGTTTTTGTTTGTTCTATTGCACCTAGCTTACCTTCTAGTTCTTTATAACTAGCAGCCATATCCTCGTAAGTTTTAAATTTACCTGCGATAAGACCATTTTCATCTCTTAAAGAATCCATGTCTTGTGCAGACATTGGAGGTGTTTCGTTTGATGCTACTTGTGATGATGTCATACTGGTTTTTTGTTTTAACTATAGTGGATTGTACAGCCATGTCTAGTAACCTTGTCTCCTGACTTCTCAGGTACAGGGTTTTCTTCATTGATACCTATCCTACTAACGACTGCATTTTCGTTAGCTATATATTTACCGTTTTTGTCTCTAGGTTTGTCGGTCTTTTTAGACTGGTTGTTCTTGTTGTTGGGCATTTGCGTCCATTTGTTGTTGAAGAAGACCTGCTTCAGCCTGTTTCTTGGGGTCAAGTAACGGAGAACCTACAGCAGCACTACCCAGACTTCTAACAAGTTCTTGTTGTTGTGCTTGCTGTTGTTCAGCAGCGATCTGTTCTCCTGATTTTATCAAACCTTCAGTTTCAATGCCAATACTGGTAGCTAAACGCTTAATGGCTTCGTCAAGATTAACGTATTGTCTCATTACATCAGCCCCTAAAGCCTGTGCCATGACTGTAATAAACTCAAGTAGCTTCTCTTTATCTTGTCCTCTACCTAAACCTTGTAAACCTGTAATAATTGAGATGCCCACTACATCATCAGGTAGTTTTGGTACTTTACCAGACTGCACTAATAGGTGCATACGTCTTCTTAAATAAGGTAGCTGTAGTTCTGAAGACAAAATAGAATATATGCCCCCCAAAGTTTGTTCTAACTCCTGTGTTAATAGTTTTAATTCTGTACTTGTTACTCTTTCTGCGTCACGTTGTACAGCTTTTGCCATCATAAAAGCGTATTGTAATCTTTGTTGTATTTGTTGTATTGCTTGAAAAGATACTTGCAAGTCTTGCCCTTTCCCTACCTGCATTACAGATACATCTTTTGCATTTCCTTCCCTTATAGCTCCATTAGGTGCTTTGCTTAAAGTACTAGCTCTAGTTGTACCATTAGGATTTACAAGAAAAACTGTACGAGCAGACGCAGCAGCATTTTCTATAATTGCTTTCATTAATCCTTCAAGAGAAATCAAATCGCCACGATACTCTTCAACGTATCCCCTTCCGTAATTTTCTCCTGAGATTCGTGTGAAACGTAAATTTATAAAAGGCGATACATCTTTCTTGGCTCTACCTTCTGTATTAGGTATCAATTCATTTTTACATTCTTGATGATAATTGAAATAATCTCCATCTCTTTTGACGTATGTATATATATCTAAATCTTCTTCTAAAGTTTTTTCTGTATATTCTGCTTTTTGTTGTATGTTTTTTAAAAAATCAGCAGGTAAAGCTTTAGCATTTATAGTCTCTTTAATAATAATTTCTAAAGTATTACCAGTAGGATCACGTTTGCATACATATTTTTCTAATGGAAAAACTTGTAATCCATCTTTTTGTAAATACAATAAAACATTTCCACCTACTACTAAATGTTTTAGTGCTTCAAACATAGCGACTCTATCAGTAGAAACTTCTATCTCTCTCATCAAAGCGTTTTCTACTTTGCGTAATGCTTTGTCTATTTCTGTAACTGCATCACTACCACCTTGTTGAGCTATCTTTATTTGATCTAAAACTAATTTAAAAAATGGGACATTAGTAGGAAATAAACCTGTTAGTAGTTTGGCAGCAAGACTATTAGTTCCTGCTGCTCCTATACCTTGGTAGTTTGTTTTGATCCTTGCTTTTCTACCAGTACTACTACCAACAGATTCAGGTATTAAATAAGGCAAAGTGTACTTACTAGATTCCTGTCCTTCTCTTAAATAAGATGACCGTTCAGTAGCGTATTGTTCATATAAAGACGCTGCTGATCCTACAGGAGAAGAATATTCCATGTTGTTTTATACAGGTGTGTTTAAATTACCACTTCTAGTTGTGTTCTTTCTAGCTAATAAAGGTATTCTTAAAGACGCTGTGCCTTTTCTACCTGCTTCTCTTGCAGCAGTCCTACCTAATTTCTGCCCCTTCTTTTTAACAGAGGTTCTTTGCTGTCCAGTTACAACTTGTTCAGCAGTTTTTTCTGCTTTAGGTGCTGTGGGTTCTGGGTCTGGTAATGGTGGGGGAGGAGGTGGGGCTGAAAATACGCACATAATAATTTAGTAAATAGATTTAGTGTTATAGGGAGAGGATGCTCCACCCATACCAGTTTTTCTTCTTGAGTCTGGTTCAGCAGTTAGACCTGCAATTCTGACATTAGATAATTCAGGATCGCCTTTCTTAATTGTCTTGCCAGATTCTTTTTTCTTTCTTCTTAGCTTTAACTGATCTGTAATTTTTTTAGTATCAAATGGATTGTCCACATCTTCTTGCTTTCCTGTAACTTTAGGAGGTGCATCCTTAAATTCAGGCTTCGGTGGTGGAGCAGGTCGAGAAGGTCTTGAACCAAAACACATAATACTAATCTAATACTTTTTCAGTCAGCATAGTTTCATTTTGTCTCTTCTGTTGTTCAACTAACCAGTCAACAACAAATCTTTGTCCTGCTCTATACCATACTTCTCTGTCTGATAAAGACAAATCAGGATGACGATTAGGAAAGACATTATCTAATGCTTGTATCAAGTCATCATCAATAGGTGGTAACTTAATGGTCAAGAATTAAATTGAAACTACTTTTATATTAGTTCATAATTAGAAAATATAAATACCTTTGTGTATTTTTATATGCTAAGTTAATAGTATTGGGGGTGGTTTCCCAATGGTAAAGTGCGAAAAGTCCTGAGAGATGTGACTCCTTTCAGGGCTTTTCCTGTTTATGGATTCCACAATTTTACTTCTCCTGTTTGATAATCATAATCTCCATCTCTAAGTATTCTAGTAAGTCTTGCATTTAATATTGCATCAGCTAAAGAGTACCCTTTCTTTGTATAAGTTTCGGCAACCTTAGACCATAGTGCATCTGTTGTATCAGGTGTGTCTGCTAATAACTTTGTTGCACTTACCATTCCTAAACCTTTAACTCCTACTATTCCATCTGTGCTATCTCCTGCTATAGACATTTCAAACCAATGTCTGTTTGCTTTCTTTTCTGTAATGTGTTCAATCTCTTCAGCAGCTATTAGCTTACAAGGTATAGTTCTCATGTCCTTATCAACTGATACTATTATTGGATTTTTATACTGTCCGTTTGTAGCTAGTAATCCTAATACGTCATCTCCTTCTAAGTTTGGATAAGAAACACAGTCATAAATTTTTTTGCAATTATTAATTACTTGTCTTAGTGCTAATGGTTTTCTTTTTCCTATCCTATGAATTTTGTACTCTGGAAATATCTCATGCCTGAATGTTGGATAAGAAGTAAAGCACATTACTATATCATGCTTTTCCCCTGCTATGTTTTTATATACATCTATTCTGCTATCAATCAGATTCATAATATCTCTTTGGTCTGAATGTAGTGTATGCTCCCATTCAGTCCATCTTGTGTCCTCTTCGCAAGCACAACAAGAATTGTAAATCAGCCAGTCAGCATCAATTAATAAAGTCATAATCCAAAAGTGTTTTCGTAAACGATTAACCGACCTGTCTTTTGGTCGTACAATAACTTATCTACTTCTCCTGTCATACCTGTATGTCTCGACTTAAGTATCTTTAGTTGCAGTCTTGATCTTTCACTCGCATCCCCCACCTGATTTCTTGATGCTCCTAAAACAACATCAGATAATTGGAGTAGTCCAGAACTCCCTTTCAAATCTGAAGTAGAAATTTCTCTACCTTCTTCATGTGCTTGTCCTACTGGTCTGCGTAAATGACTGACAAGTATTAAAGCTATACCTGTAGATTCACAAAGACTTCTTAGCTTAGTCATGGTTACATCAATAGCTCGTCTTTCATTATCTAACTCAAGTCCACTTGTCACTATAGTTATATGATCTAAGATAACTACCTGCACTCCATCAACAGTAGCTAAGTATCTTATCTGTTCTAAAAGTACATCAGGTTCAAGACTACCAAAGTGATTATATAAATATAGATTTCTACTAGATGTTAATTTATCAAAAGCATTTCTAACTTCTTCGTCTGTATATCTTTCGCTGTTTAAATGCAAAGGGCAGTTAAGTTCTATACCTACTAAACCTTGCAAAGTTCTTTGTACTGATTCTTCTAAACCTATATACCCTAATTTTAAATTACTTTTACATAAGAAGTGATGAGCCAATTCTCTGCAAATGGTACTCTTTCCTGCTCCTGATCCTGACGCTACAGTAAACAACTGACTAGGAAATAAACCTTGGGTAAATTCGTTTAGCTTTGGAAATGGAAAATCTGTTATAGGTTTACTTGTTTCCTTTGTAAATAAATCCCAACAGTCAGCACCATTAATTAAACAGTCAGGTCTAACTGGTCTAGCTTTCCATAACTTATCTTTAACTATCTCTCCTTCATTTAAAACTAAATGATCGTTAACGTCATTCCTATCTAGTTTGGCTATAGCAACTTTCCCTTTTGGTAATACCTCTAGGCATTTCTCTGCTGCTCGATTCCCTGCTTCATCATTATCAAAACATAAGACTATACGACAATAACTATCTAACCATTTGTAGTTAGCTGCTAAGTACTTGGCTGCTGATTGTACTCCTGACGGAATGGATACACAGGGGAACTTGTTACCTTGGATTTGTGACCCACTAAGGCAGTCAACTTCGCCCTCGAAAACGCTTATGAATACTGAGCCATTACTACCATGCTGTCTCCAAAGATGCTGCCCCCACAACTGTACGTTTGATATGTCTCCTATCCATGCAAACTTCTTATCAGGGAATCTTATATGCTGTGCCACATCATTACCTTTCTGATCTTTGTATGTAGCAACTTGAACAGGCATACCTTTATATTCAGCCTGTCCATATCCAAATAGTTCGCAAGTCTCTTTAGTGATTCCACGTTTCGATAATGCTATGGGTGTGACCTTTAATAACTTAGGACTTCTTTTAAATAGTGGTGTCACTTTGTCTATCATTTTTTTTGAGTAGGCAACTGATAAATTTTTCTTGTCTGGATAATATGTGTAACCACAGTCCATAGTGAAACAATGCTTGTGTCCATCACTAAAGACTGCACAATTTTTCTTGCCACATTCAGGGCAAACTTCTTTAATCTTGTATGTGCTTTTCATCTAGCTTGCAGTTGTGTTCTCTTAAATTAACTTCAACCCAACAAACACCATTAAAAACTTCCCACATTTTTTTACTTGTATTAAAAGTTGTCGCTCCTGCTTTAGGATTAGGTGGATAATTAAAGAGTGAATAGTTAGTCATACCAATCATCAGGAATAAATTTGTCACAATATAGAAACCCATGTCTCGTACACCAATCGGCATACGAGATAGAGTTCTTAGCTTTAGATAGTTTGGTTCTGCTATTTTGAAA
>CEPA01104819.1_pt1 | contig 24456 bp, 20 predicted proteins | sample 356241 | NCBI WGS metagenome assembly CEPA01 (sample SAMEA2620542, study PRJEB7988) | marine metagenome | biome: marine biome (ENVO:00000447); feature: surface water layer (ENVO:00002042); material: "saline water (ENVO:00002010), including plankton (ENVO:xxxxxxxx)" | depth 5 m
TTCTTCAGTTTGGAGTTCTTCAATAATATCCTCTTCTTTTAAAACACCGTTAATTTGAACTTCATCAGTATCAAAATCTCTTAATATATTCTCAATTTTTTCTAAATCATCAGAATCACAATTGACAAGAATACCAAACTTATTATCACTAAATCTTTCATCATAAAGCTCTGGAGGAGTATCTTTTCTAAGTCTTGAATTTATCAGTAGCCCAAGAAAGGTTGATAATCCACCAATTAAAATCATACATTCAAAAATAATTATCATATACGGGGGAATTGAAACAATGGGCTTAGCACTTGTTACAATGGGCCAACTGATTGAAGTTAAAACTGTGAAAGCAACTCCCACTAAAGCACCAATAATTGCTCCACAAAAAGTAAAGTATTTAATTTTACTAGGTTCTTTTCCTGTGTCTAAGGCATCTTCGATTTCATGAATAGGTACAGGAGAAAAAGCTCTTAAGTCTTCAAAGCCTTCAGATCTAAGTTTTTTGATAACATCAATTAGAACGTCAACATAGGTGTAAATCCCTAAAATACTTTGCGAAGACTTACTCATGATTTTCTCCTCCATTTTTTTTAGGTACTGGAAGAATCTCTTTTATCTCTGCAATTGATAAGGCGGGAAGAGTTCTAATAAATATTAAAAAGAACATAAAAAACCACGCAAAACTTCCGACGGTTATCCCAATCTCAACCCATGATGGTTTATAAAGTCCCCAGGAACCAGGCTCAAATTCTTTAGATAATGAAATAACAATAATATTAAATCTTTCAAAATACATTCCAACATTTATCAATAAAGTAATGATAAAAAGAATTACAAGATTTTGTCTTATTTTTTTGAACCAAAGCAAATGCGGAACAATCCCATTACAGAACATCATAATCCAATAAAATACCGCATAATCCCCAACGGCCCTGTAAATAAATTGATCATATTCATACTTGTTCCCGCTATACCAGGCTATAAAGAACTCAATTAAATATGCATAAAAGACAATACTTGAAGTAAGAATTATCATCTTGGACATTCCTTCAAAATTATCCATTGTTATATAATCCTCAAGATCAAAAATATATCTCAGTGGTATACATAAAGTTGCAACCATTGCTAAGCCAGAAAAAATTGCACCAGCAACAAAATATGGTGGGAAAATACTTGTATGCCAGCCTGGAGTGTTAGCCATAGCAAAGTCCCAAGAAACAACACTATGAACAGAAATAACCAATGGAGTAGCAAAACACGCAAAATAAAAATACGCTCTAGTATAATGTCCCCATTCCCAACTTGAACCTTTCCATCCAAGTGAAGCAACTGAATAAAAAGCTTTTTTAGCTTTACCAACTACAGTATCACGAATGGCTGCTATATCTGGAATCATTCCAATAAAGAAAAATACTGAACTTATAGTCGCATAAGTGCTAACTGCAAAAACATCCCATAAAAGAGGTGAATCAAAATTTACCCATAGTCCCCTTTGGTTTGGATACGGAAGAAGCCAATAAAAGTTCCACGGGCGTCCAATATGAATAATAGGAAATAGCCCTGCAGTAGCAACTGCAAAAACAGTCATTGCTTCAGCAATTCTATAAATTGACATTCTAAATTTAGCACGGAAAAGAAATAATACAGCAGAAATTAGAGTTCCGGAGTGCGCAATACCAACCCAGAAAACAAAATTAGTTATATAAACTCCCCAAAGTACAGGATGGCTGTAACCTGCTACGCCCAATCCGGTATATATCTGATAAATAAAACAATATATTCCAAAAGATAGAAACATCATATCAACTATAAATATTGCCCACCAGCCCCAACCTGGCTTTCTATTTATCATGTTCATAACAGTTTCATTCAAATGTGAATATTTTTCTGAAGCTGATAATGATGCAAAATCACTCATGACTAAATTTGTTCTCTCCTAATTTTTTTCAGATATGTAACTGTTGGTCTTGTATTTAACTCTCCTAACAATGAATAAGCTCTTTTATCTTTGGATAATTTAGTAACTTTTGCATTAGGATCATTTAAATCACCAAACTCAATTGCACCACAACCACAGGCAGTTTGACATGCTGTTATAGTAGAAATTTCTTCATAATTCATCTTTCTCTTTTCATCTTTTGCCTTATCTTTTGCAATTCCAATTTTATGAAAACAGAAATTACATTTCTCCATAACTCCTTTAGCTCTTACTGTAACATCTGGATTTAATTGTAAATTTAATGGTTCAGGCCATTGATAAGAGAACCAATTAAATCTTCTAACCTTATAAGAACAGTTATTAGAACAATATCTTGTACCTACACATCTGCTATAAACCATTAAATTAATGCCTTCAGGATTATGATAAGTTGCAAAAACTGGGCACACTGGTTCACATGGAGCATTTTCACAATGCTGACACATTTGAGGCAAGATTCTCATATCAATTCTTGTAGTTCCGTTCAGTTCATCATTAATTTCTTCTTGAAACCTCTCAAGCGTTAGCCAAGCCATGTGTCTTCCATTGGCAACTTGTTCCTTACCAACTACTGGAATATTATTTTCGGCATAGCATGAAACTACGCAAGATCCACAGCCTGTACATTTATCTAGATCAACAGTCATTCCCCACTTATGGATAAAATAATCATACTCTCTATACATATCATATTCTTTATGGTGTTCACCGTGATGATCATCATGATGGTCATCATGTAATAATTTCTCCATAGGTATAACTTGTACCATGTCTCTATTTTCTTGAGAGAAAGAGTGTTGAACTTTTACAAATTTTTCCCAATTACCGGTTTTTTTAATCGTGACTTGAGCAGAGGATAGGTCTAAACCACCAGATTCGGAATCTAAATCTGTTGATAATAAATCAATAGGATTTACACCTCTGTTCTGAGCATATCTTCCCATTTTAGTGTGCCCTTGTCCCATGGATATTGATATGGTGTCAGGCCTAATTGCGGGAGTTAAATATGCTTGGGTAACAATAGTTTTTCCATCTGATTCAATTTCTAAAAAATCACCCTCTTTTATATCTAATTTTTCAGCAAGTTTAGAGTTTATCTCAACCCATGAATCCCATACAGCAGTTGTTAAAAGATCAGGTAATTCTTGTAGCCATGAGTTGTTTGAACTACGTCCATCATAGAATTTGTAAGAAGGTGTTATATATAAATTCAACTTATCTGTATTAGATTTGAAAGTTGATGATTTAATTTTTAAATCCCCATTAAACGATAAAGAAGAATATTTTTGATTGTTATTATATATGCCTCCATCTTTTACAATTTTATTCCAGAAAATTGGAAATGGACTATCGCCAAGGTTAAATTTTTTCCATTCATTTCTAAGATAAGCATAGTAACTTGATATCTTTTCATCCTCACTATCGGTTATTCGATTTAATGAATTTAATAAAGTCTGCTCAATTGATGATCCTTTATACAAAGGCTTCATAACAGGTTGCATAATATAATAATTTCCAACTTTACCTTCGTAATCTCCCCACTTTTCAAAGGCATGTAAATCTGGAATTACTAAATCACAAAGCTCAGATGTTTCATCATCTAGCATTGAACCAGAAACTTTAAATTTAATTTTTTCAAATGCTTTCTTAACATTGAAAGATTTGGGCAAACTATAAACAGGATTTGCATTATAAATAAAAACAAAATCTACATTTCCTTTTGATGCATCATCAATAAAATCAGTAATTTCTGAAGTTTTAGAACAATTTGATAATTGTAAGTAATTATCAAAATCTAATTTATCAGAGTTACCTGTTATCTCATTTAATAAGTTTATTGCTACAATAGTTTTGTAATCATCTTTTGAGGAATTGGCATATCCTCCTCCAATTGCCATTGCTGACGGAGCAGACACAAACGATTTGGCAATTTTTATAATAGATTCTTCATTAATTCCTGTTATTGAAGATGTTCTTGATAGTGAGTAAGTTTCTAAATCTTCAAAAACATTTGGAATAGGTTTTTTATTTAATTTGTTTGATTTAATGTAATTAATAATCCCTAGGACCAAAGCTAAATTTGTGAATGGTTTTACTGGTACCCATTCATCTGCCATAGATCCTGTCATAGTCATTTTTGGCTCCACCTGACAGAAAAAACTTTTTTTATCTCCATCAAATTCGTGCATTTTGGTAAATCTTTTAGAGTATTCTGAAGGTGATAACCAAGTTTCTAGGAAATCTGCACCAATACTGAGTAGATAATCCGCTTTATCAATGTGATAAGTAGGGAGTAGATTTTTTCCATAAGTTAACTTATTCGCATGTTTAATATTTTCATAGCTAAAAGGCTCATACTTAATTCTTTTAGCTCCAATTTTTTCTGCAAGCTCATTAAATAATTTATCGGTTGTTGCAGTAGTATTATTAGTAATTATATAAGCATTTTTCGGTTTATTTTTTAAATTTTCAACTAAAATATCAACTGCTGCAACATAAGTTATAGCTGTTAAATTATCTCTATTATTTCTAAATAAAGGTTGTTTGACTCTGTCAGGGTCATACAATGTCTGAAGAGTGGCCTGGTCTTCAGCTGAAGTTGAGCCAGAAGTAACAGGGTCAAGAGGATTTCCCTCAACTTTTATAGCTCTACCCTCTCTAACTCTTACAATTACAGGAGTACCTACAGGGGAACAAGGAATTACAGAGGTATAATAATTTGCAATTCCAGGTATTACATCATCAGGTGGAACGGCATATGATACTAATTTATCCAATGGCTCAGGAGTACATCCTGAAGATATAACGGCAGCTCCACCAATAGCACTAAGAGCCTTAAGAAAGTCTCTTCTATTAAGTGTTCCGGTCTTTGATTTTTTATCTTCGTTTTTCATATTTAAATATAAAGACTAATAATGGCAAGTACCGCAATCTTTTAGCCAAGCAACCTCCTGATTAATATTTATAAGCTTAAGTTTTTCATCATGAGCCGAATGTTTATCACCAAGTTCATGATCATAGTTTTTATATAATTTATCTGCTGGAATTCTACCGGTATAAGACATTATTCTTTTATCAACATCCGAAAGTTCATTAATTGCAGGATGCTCTTTTGCAAATTTTTTGAAATTAGCATCTAACTTTTCTTCATGACAACTTATACACCAACCCATTTGCATTTTTCTAATAGGCCTTGGTTGGTCAATATTTTGAACATCACCATGACATGTAGTACATTCAAGTCCATACCTTATATGAGGCTTATGAGGAAATTTTGCATGTTGAGCAACATAATGATAATTTACCCAAACAATAGGTTCTTTTCTATCCCAATAGCCAGTTAACTTTTTTATCTCATTTTCAAAAACAATTCTTTTTCTTCCATCATAAAGATAATTATTAGGGTCTATTTGTTCACCATTATATTCGTAAATTCTTTTAGGATCATTTGAATCATATTTGGCATTTACATATGTATGACACCCCATACATTGTTGAACAGAAGGAATTCCAGGCTGTGAAGACTTTGCAACATATGAATGACAATAAGTACATGGAATATTGTTAACACCTGCATGGATTTTATGGCTAAAAGCTATAGGTTGATGCGGTTCATACTCTTTAATAAACGCAAAATAGACTATAACTAACGTAGCTATAAAAGTCCCAAGTGTAATAAAAATTAATTTTTTCGACAACTCTTAAATCCCTTTTTTATTTGCGACTAAATTGGGGTCCGTAGTAATAATATCATAGAGAAAAAAGCAGTCAATCTGGCTATTTAGTGAGTTTTTTAAAAAGTTTATTACATTCATTAATGAAGCTTTTTTTACTAAAAAAACCACCTAATTCTTTAGAAAAAAAAGTTTCCGGAATTTTTGAAAGTTTAGAAATATTATTCATTTTTACATCTGGGACAACACCAATAATTTTTATGCCGCAGTTATTGAAATATACTGGATTATATATTTCGCTAATACCTGGGTTTTTTGGATATTTATTAATTATAATTCCCTTAAAATTAATTTTATTTATCTTAATTTGTTCAATAGATAACAATGTATGATTGATAGTTCCCAAATTTGGTTTAACTACCAAATAACAATCTGAATCTAAATCCTTGATCAAATCTATTACTTTTTTAGACTTTGTTATAGGAACCATTAGTCCACCAGCTCCCTCGATTATGACAATTTCATAGTTGTTTATTATTTCTTTTATTTTTTTTAAAAGGACACTATATATTACAGGTTTTTTCTCAATTATGGATGCTGTATAAGGTGATATTGGGTCTTTGAAACTGTAAATATTAAAAAAATCTATATTTCTTAAACCAGTGTTGTTCTTTTTAACTACATCTAAATCAGAGTCTCTAAAAGAAGGAGCGCCTGATTCTATTGGCTTAATAACTGCAATTTTTTTAAAAGGCTTTGACTTAGAAATAGAGCCAACAATTAAAGAAGCCACCAAAGTTTTGCCTATATCAGTATCATTACCCGTAATAAAAATTACCATCTTATTCATCGAGAAAATCTAAAACTTCTTGTCCATGTGTAGCGGCTTTGACTTTATCCCATATTTTAATAAGAATTCCATTTTCATCAATCAAAAAACTTTTTCTAAAAGCTGAGCCTTTTTCATTTTGAACATCATAAGATTTTATTATTTTTCTTTCAATATCGGGGATTAAATCAAAGTTTAAATTGTATTTAGATATGAAATTTTTATGAGATTTTTCAGAATCCTTACTAACTCCAATAATTTTAATATTTTTATCTTTCAATAATTCCATAGAATCTCTTAAAGAACATGCCTGTTTTGTACATCCTGGAGTGTTATCACGTGGATAAAAATATAATAATATTTTTTGCCCTTTAAGATTTGAAATACTGATAGATTTACCATCATTAGTTTTATAATCAAAATTAGGAGCTTTTTTTCCGATAACTAATTTAGACATTAATCTATCCCCATACTAGCTCGTGCTTCATCACTCATCTTTTCGGGTGTCCATGGTGGATCCCAAACAACTTCAACATTGGCTTCTTTAACGCCATCAATCTCACTAACTAATGTTTGAGATTCTAAAATTATTTCTCTTGCCGAAGGACAGCCCGGAGAAGTCATGGTCATTTTTAAATTTACAACATCCCCATCTATTGAAACCTCATAAACAAGACCTAAGTTTACAATATCGATTGGTATTTCGGGATCATAAACATGAGATAATGCTTCTAGTACTTTCTCTTTGGTTAAACTCATTTTTATACTAGACCTTTTATAATATCAATTGCTGATTGATAATTTGGCTCCTCAGAAATTTCATTTACATATTCAACATGCTTCAAGGTGTTATCTTTGTCTAAAACAAATATACCTCTAGCTAGTAATCCTTTATCTTTAATCAATATCCCAAAGGCTTGTCCAAATGAATTACCTAAATAATCTGAAATATTCTCAACTTTATCAATGCCCTCTGCCCCACAAAATCTTTTCTGAGCAAAAGGTAAATCAGAACTAACAGTATAAATTTTTAAATTTTCACTTAATCCTGCAATTTCTTCATTAAATTTCTTTGTTTGAGTAGAACATACAGGTGTATCAACCGATAAAATAACATTAAATACCTTTACAGAATCACCCATACTTTCCAGACTAACCATTGGTAGTAAACCCTGATCACAATTGAAATCAGGTGCTTTATCACCAACTTTTAACTCTGGTCCAACTAAAGTTATAGGATTGCCTTTAAGTGTTACTGCAGAATCTCTTTCGATACTCATATAAATAAACCTCCAAATAAAATAATTAACTTTCCATTAATAATATAGCTTGTTTTGCAGTTGTTGCTAGAATTTTATCATCACTTTTTAAATACTTCTGAACTTTTGGCTTATAATATGAATTTTTAGAATTCCCCATAGCTATTAGTATATTTCTTAAAAATCCTCTTTTTTTTGCCCTCTTTATAGGACTTTTAATCTTTACTTCGTCCCATTGAGTTTCAATTAATTGAAGAATTTTATCTAATTCAGGAGATACAAAAAAATCTCTTAAATTCCAATTAAAATTATTTTTAATTTTAGCTTTTTTATTATTCCATGGACAAACTTCTTGACAAATATCACAACCATAAATATTGTTTCCAATTTTTTTTAAGAAATTTGATGGAATTGTATCTTTATTTTCAATAGTTAAATATGATATACATTTATTTGCATCTATTTTTTTATTGTCTACAATTGCTCCTGTTGGACAAGAATCAATACATTTAGTACATGAACCACACATGTCTTTGACCGGCTGATCGTATTCAAGTTTTTTATTTATAAGAACCTCAGAAATGAAAAACCAAGATCCAAGATCTTTATTAATTAAACATGAATTTTTACCAAACCAACCCAATCCTGATTGATATGAGTATGCTCTTTCTAGGAGTGGTCCGGTATCAACATAAATTTTGTAATTAATATCTTCACAATAATCAAGTTTGATTATTTCCATCAAGCTCTTTAATTTTTTATTAATTATTTTGTGATAATCATCAATAAGAGCATATCTAGATATCCAAGCCTTATTATTTTCTTTTGAAGATTTTGAATTAATATTTTTATCTATAGTGTTGTAATTTATTGCACATGATATAACACTTTGAAAATTTAAATTTAATTTTTTTATATTTTGTTGTCTTCTTTCATCTTCAAGGTATTTCATTTCAGCATGATTATTATTTGAAATCCAACTTTTTAAAAAGTTAAAGTCAGGGATATCTTTGGCATTTGTAAATCCAACCATATCGAAGCCGTTCGATAAAAAAATATTTTTTATATTCTTTGAAAGGATATTAGTTTTCATAATTTTTATAAAGGTTGACTATTTCATCGGAAATATCTTTGGGATGTTTATTATCTGTATTAATCTTGTTTTGAAATGATTCATATAATTCATATCTTGATTCAAAGATTTCTTTAGCAGTTTTATATGGATTGTCTGTTAACAATAGAGGTCTAGTTTTATCTTCCTTTATTCGTTCAAAAATAATATCGAAGTCAGCCTTTAAGTAAATTGAAAATACATTATTTAGAATTTCTCTATTTGAATCCTTAAGAATTATTCCACCCCCAGTTGATACAATTAAATTATGTTCGTTAGATAACAATTTTAATTCGTTTGTCTCGAGTTCACGGAAAAAATCTTCACCTTTTTTCGAAAAGATTTCTGTAATTTTCATACCCTGACTTCTCTCAATAGACTTATCAGTATCAACTAAGTTAAAAGAAAGTTTTTTTGAAAGCTCCAAGCCTATTGTTGATTTGCCCGCACCCATAAATCCAATTAAAAATATGCTATTCATTTCATCATCATCTTTTCAATATATTTTGCTACTTGATCAAATTCTATATTAACTTTTTGATTTTTTTTCCATAAATTTGAATTTGTAACATTATTTGTATGTGGAATTATATTTACCGAAAATTGATTTTTCTTAACTTGGTTTATTGTTAAACTTATTCCATCAATACATATTGATCCTTTTTCAATTATATAATTTGCAAATCTTTTGTTTATTTCAAACCAGTATTCATTTGATTCGCCAGATTTTTTTAATAATATAATTTTTGCGACAGAATCAACATGTCCACTTACTATATGTCCTCCGAATCTTGAATTTGCTTTTAAAGCTCTTTCCAAATTTAATTTTGATCCAACATTTTTTAAACCCAGACTGGTTTTTGATAATGTTTCTAGTGAACTTAAAGTTTTAAATGAGCTTTTATTAAAGTCCGTTACTGTTAAACAGGCACCATCTACTGATATTGAATCTCCTAATTTAATTTTAGGAACCAGAATATTTTTACATTTTATAGTAAATTCTTTTTCACCCGAATTTATATTTGTGATTTTATGTAAAATACCTGTTTCTTCAACGATTCCTGTAAACAAAGTCCGACTCCTTTAGAGATTTAATGATAAAAATAATAATACCAGATGTTATAAAGAGGTCGGCCAAATTAAAAGCTGGCCAATGAATGTTTTTATAATGAAAATCTAAAAAATCTGTGACACCGTAATTAAAAATCCTATCATAAAGATTTCCAAAAGCTCCCCCAAGTAAAAGAGATATTGATAGAAACAAATTTTTATTTTTTGAATATATTTTTATTAAATAATGACTAACAACAAAAAAAAGAATTATATTTACAATTACGAAGATGTCTCTATCAATTTCAGAAAACCCTCCTAAGATAAAACCAGTATTTTTATAGTTAACAATATTAAGATAATTATTAATATATAAAATCTCATTATAAGAAAAATGTTTAATGACATAGAATTTAGATAATTTATCTAATATAAAAAAAAATAATGTTAAAAAAAATAGTTTCATTAAAAAATTCTATTTAAAATATATTCTTTGTTTCCAGAGGGAGTATTGATAGTAAATTCATCACCTTCCATTTTACCTATTAGACCTCTGCCCAAAGGTGACTCTATTGAAATTGAACCTTTATCAGGATCGGATTCTTCAGGTCCTAAAAGCTGGTAAGTTTTTATTTCTCCAGTATCTAAGTCTTCTATTTCGAATGATAGTCCAAAGATTATTTTAGATTTATCAGTAATATTTGAAACATCAATAACTGTACATGAAGCTAGTTTAGTTTCTAATTCACCAATTCTTTTATCTATAAATGCTTGTCTATCTTTTGCTGTTTCATATTCGGCATTTTCAGATAAATCGCCTAAGGACCTTGCAAATTCAATCATTTTAATAACTTTTGGCCTTTCATCATTTTTTAATCTTTTTAATTCTTCTTGCAAAAATTTAAAGCCGTTTGTAGAAATTGGTATTTTATCCATAGTGAATTATACCCTTAAAAAAAGTCTTGTAGTGCCCTGACTTTCATGGATTCTTTATTTAAATATTCAATGGCATCAACTCCAGCATATGCTCCTGATACAGTTGTGAAGTAGGGAATTTGTTTTATTAAAGAAGTTCTTCTTATAGAAAAAGATTCTATAATCTCACTCGAACTAAGAGTTGTATTAATAACAAGGTCAACTTTATCATCTTTTATTAAATCTATAATGTTTGATTCACCATCTTTTACTTTTTTAACCATTTGAGAATCTATTCCATTTTCTTTTAAAAATTTATTAGTTCCAATTGTACTAATAATTTTAAATCCTAAATATTTTAATTTTTTAACGACGTTAATAATTTTATTTTTATCCTCATTTTTAACACTTATAAATGCAGTACCGGATGAAGGTAATGTATTACCTGCAGCAATTTGTGCTTTTGCAAAAGCAGCCTCTAGATTTTTGTCGATACCCATTACTTCGCCAGTTGATTTCATTTCAGGGCCAAGAATAGTATCAACATTTGGAAATTTAATAAAAGGAAAAACAGATTCTTTAACACAATAATGATTTATTTTAAATTCTTCAGGAATATTTAAATCATCAAGTGTTTTTCCTGCCATAATTCTAGCTGAAATCTTTGCTAGTGGTTTACCAATAGCTTTAGAGATAAATGGAACTGTTCTACTTGCTCTTGGATTAACCTCTATAATAAATACCTTGTTATTTTTTATAGCATATTGGATATTTAGAAAACCTTTTACGTTTAATTTAAGTGCAATCTTTTTTGTTTTTTCTCTAATATCTTTAATTATATCTTTGGATAGTGAATAAGGAGGTAGAACCATTGTGCTATCACCAGAATGAATTCCTGCTTCTTCAATATGTTCAAGGATTCCACATATTACAACTCTACTACCATCAGATATTGCATCTACATCAACCTCTTTAGCATCATTCAAGAATCTATCCATTAATATGGGTCTTTTATTTGATGCGGATACGGCTTCAGACAAATATCTCTCAAGGTCATTTTCAGAATAAACGATTTCCATTGCTCTGCCACCTAAAACATAAGATGGTCTAACTATCATTGGAAAACCTAATTTTTTAGATTTCTGAATTGCTTCTTCAGTTGATTTTGCAATTTCAGATTCAGGCTGAAGAATGGATAGCTCTTTCATTAATAAATTAAATCTTTCTCTATCCTCTGCAAGATCAATACTATCCGGAGAAGTACCAATAATCTTTCCACCATTTTCTTCAATTTCTAGTGACAACTTCAAGGGAGTTTGCCCACCAAAATGTACAATTATTCCATTAGGTTTTTCTTTTTTTATAATTGATAAGGTGTCTTCGATAGTTAAAGGTTCGAAATATAATTTATCAGATGTATCATAGTCCGTACTAACAGTCTCAGGGTTGCAATTTACCATAATTGTTTGAAATCCATCTTCTTTAAGAGCAAAAGCCGCGTGTACACAACAATAATCAAATTCAATTCCTTGACCAATTCTATTTGGGCCTCCACCTAAAATCATAATTTTTTTTGTATTGATAGGGTTTGATTCATCCTCGTCTTGATAAGTTGAATATAAATATGGTGTATAAGCTTCAAATTCTGCGGCACAGGTATCAACCATCTTATAAGTTGGAACTATTTTATTTTCCAAACGAAAATTTCTAATTTCCGATTCATCACATTTTTTTAATATAGAAATAAACTTATCAGAAAATCCACTTCTTTTAGCAGTTAATAAATTATCTGAATTAATATTTTCTTCTTTTACTATATTTTCAATATCGACTAAATCTTTGATATTATTTAAAAACCATTTATCAATTTTTGTTATATTATGTATTTGATCTACATTCATACCTATCCTAAATCCATTTGCTAAATGCCATAACTTATTGGGATTGTTTGAAGATAATATTTCATTAATAAAATCTCTATCATTTGTAAATTGATCAAATCCATATGTGTCAGTTTCCAATGATCTTAGAGCCTTTCCTAAGGCCTCTTTAAAATTACTACCAATTGACATGACTTCTCCAACGGATTTCATTTGTGTTCCTAGCTCCTTTTGAGTTTGTGGGAATTTTTCAAAAGTAAATCTCGGTATCTTTACTACCACATAGTCTAAAGTTGGTTCAAAAGATGCAGGAGTATCTCTTGTAATATCATTAGGAAGTTCATTTAATAAATAACCGACAGCTAATTTAGCTGCAATTTTTGCAATTGGGTAACCTGTGGCTTTTGATGCAAGAGCGGAACTTCTTGAAACTCTAGGATTCATTTCAATTACTACGACATCTCCATTTGTAGGATTGACACCAAATTGAATATTTGAACCACCAGTATCAACTCCAATTTCTCTAATAATATCAATTGAATAATTTCTTAATTGTTGATATTGCTTATCAGTTAATGTTTGAGCAGGGGCAACTGTAATACTATCTCCTGTATGAATTCCCATTGGGTCAAAATTTTCAATTGAACAAATTATTATCACATTATCATTTTTGTCCCTAACTACTTCAAGCTCATATTCCTTCCAACCTAAAATTGATTCGTCAATTTGAACTTCTGATACAGGAGATGAATCTAACGCCGATTTTAATAAATTTTCAAAGTCATCTTTAGAGTAAGCAATACTGCCTCCAGTTCCTCCTAATGTAAATGAAGGTCTTAAAATAGCTGGATAACCTATTTCTTCAATCCTTTTTAATCCATCATCAAGACTAGTAACGATAATATTTTTTGGAACTCTTAAGCCAATTTTTTCCATAGCTAATTTAAATTTTTCTCTCTTTTCAGCTTTATCAATAGATTCAATTGAAGCACCAATTAGTTCGACATCATATTTTTTTAAAACACCCATTCTATCTAAATCCATAGCAAGGTTTAAAGCAGTTTGCCCGCCTATTGTTGGCAAGAGTGCATCAGGTCTTTCAGAAATTATAATTTTTTCTAAAATTTCTGGAGTTAAAGGTTCTATATATGTTCTGTTTGAAAAATCGGGATCAGTCATTATGGTAGCAGGATTACTATTGACTAATATTACTTTATAACCCTCTTCTTTTAATGCTTTACATGCTTGGGTTCCAGAATAATCAAATTCACATGCCTGACCGATTACAATAGGTCCTGATCCAATAACAAGAATTGAATTAATATCTTCTCTTTTAGGCATAAATTGAATTAATCCTGTGAGTTTGCTTTAATATATATTTCACTACCTGAGCTTTTAAACTCTTTTGATTTTTTTTCCATTTCTTTATCAACGTCTTTTTTAGGCCCAAATTCTTTAATAATATCTTGAGAAATTCTCATTGAACAAAATTTAGGTCCGCACATAGAGCAGAAATGTGCAAGTTTCGCACCATCAGAAGGTAAAGTTTCATCATGAAATAATCTTGCTGTATCTGGGTCTAGTGATAAATTAAATTGATCTTCCCATCTAAACTCAAATCTTGCTTTACTTAATAAATTATCTCTCAACTGTGATGTTATATGTCCTTTTGCAAGATTAGCAGCATGAGCTGCAATTTTATAAGTTATCACTCCTGTTTTAACATCATCTTTATTAGGTAAACCTAAATGTTCTTTAGGAGTTACATAACATAGCATTGAGGTTCCATACCAGCCTATCATAGCTGCACCAATAGCCGATGTTATATGGTCATATCCTGGAGCAATATCAGTAGTAAGAGGTCCTAGAGTATAAAAAGGTGCTCCTCCACAAATTTTTTCTTCTTTATCCATATTTTCCTTTATCATTTGCATCGGTACATGTCCTGGGCCCTCAATCATTACTTGAACATCATTTTCCCATGCAATTTTAGTTAGTTCTCCTAAAGTATCAAGTTCTGCAAATTGAGCCTCATCATTTGCATCATGAATTGATCCAGGTCTTAAACCATCTCCAAGAGAGAAAGTTACATCATACTTTTTCATGATTTTACATATTTCATCAAAATTAGTATATAAAAAATTTTCTTTATGATGAGACAAGCACCATTTTGCCATTATGGATCCCCCACGTGAGACAATTCCAGTCCTTCTTTGAACAGTCATGGGTATATATCTTAATAAAACTCCGGCATGAATAGTAAAATAACTTACTCCTTGTTCCGCTTGCTCTATCAATGTGTCCTTAAAAATTTCCCAATTTAAATTTTCTGCAATTCCTCTAACTTTTTCTAATGCTTGATATATAGGAACTGTTCCAATAGGAACAGGTGAATTTCTGATAATCCATTCTCTTGTTTGATGAATATTGTCTCCAGTAGAGAGATCCATTATTGTATCAGCACCCCATCTACAAGCCCAAACAGCTTTTTCAACTTCTTCACCTATGCTAGATGTAACAGCCGAGTTTCCAATATTAGCATTTATTTTTACTAAAAAATTTGTTCCTATTATCATTGGCTCAGCTTCAGGATGATTTATATTCAATGGTATAACTGCTCTTCCACTCGCAATCTCGTCACGAACAAATTCTGGGGTAATTTCTTTGATGGGCATATCAGAACTAAACTGCAACCCTTGATGATTAACAAACAAATCCTTATTGTTGTAAAACTCAGAAATTTTCTGATTTTCTCTAATAGAAATATATTCCATTTCAGGGGTTACAATTCCTTTTTTAGCATAATGCATTTGAGTTACATTCTTACCTTCAACGGCAACTAAGGGTCTTCGATTTAAAAATTTTAAAGGTATAAGTTCTTTTTTTTCTCTCTGCAGATTAGTAAAAGTTGAAGAAAATTCATTAGCATATTCTACATCGTCTCTATCTAAAACCCATTTTTCTCTTATCTTCGGTAAACCCTTTTTAATGTCTATGTCTATTTCAGGATCAGTGTAAGGACCGCTGGTATCATAAGTAGGATAATTTATAGGGTTTTTTCCTTTTGAATCAACTCTAATTTCTCTCATGGCAACTTTTATATTCTTATACCTTTCACCCTGAACATATATTTTCTTAGAGTTTGGAAACGAATCCCTAGTTATACATTCCTGCTTTACTTCAATACTTTTATTTTTTTTGACCATAGCTAATAACCAAAGTAAATTTTACCACAATATATAATTTTTAAATTAGTAAAAAAAATTATTATAATCATAATGTAATGAAAAATTTCTATTTAGCTATTGAAACTTCCTGTGATGAAACCTGCGCAGCGGTGATAGATTCTGATGGAAAAATCCTATCTAATAGTGTTTTTAGTCAAGCAAACATACATTCTCAATTTGGTGGAGTATTGCCAGATGTAGCATCTAAAAATCATTCTGAAAAAATTATGATAATCATAGAAAATTCATTAAAAAGTTCAAACATAAAAATAAATAATATTAATAAAATTTTTGTCACAAATGGTCCAGGGTTAATTAATTGTTTAATGATTGGAGTTATCACAGCAAAAACAATCGGTTACGTGAATAAAATACCTGTTTATCCAATTAATCATATTGAGGGACATATAGCTTCATGTTTTATTGAAAATGAAATAACTTTTCCTTCAGTATGTCTCATTGTGTCAGGTGGCCATACAAATCTTTATTTTATTAGTAATTTAAAAAACTTTAAATTAATTGGCTCCACTATTGATGATGCGGCTGGTGAAGCTTTTGATAAAGGTGCAAAAATTTTAGGTCTTGGATATCCTGGAGGAGTATTAATTGATAAATTATCAACAGAAGGGGATGTCAATTATCATAAGTTCCCAATTGCAAATCTAGGAAAAAAATCTTTAAATTTCAGTTTCAGCGGTTTAAAAACTTCTTTAAAATATTATATTAATAAAAAAAACAATTGGAAAAAAAATATAAATTCAATTGCAGCATCTTATCAAGAGGCTATAGTTGATTCATTATTAAATAAATTAATTCTTGCTGATAATATTTATAATCCAAAATCTATTTTAATTGCAGGTGGTGTCGCATGTAATTCTAGATTAAGATTCAAAACTAATGAATATTTTAAAAATAAAAAAAATGTAATAATTCCTTCAATTCAGTATTGTACAGATAACGCAGCAATGATTGCAAAAAGAGGTCAGCAGTTAGTATTAAATGAAAATGTTACAAATGTTGATTTGAATGTATTCAGTACTAGTAAAAATTAATTTAATTTTGGTCTCATAAAATCAAAATCATCAATTTTTATTCCATGTGACTCTAAAATTTTATAAATTTCTTTAGGAATAACTCTAATAAAGGAATTTATTTCTTTATCAAAATTATTTAATAAATGTTCCGCCTTTTTACTCTTTGTTAAATCTTTATGATTTATCAAAATATTTTTTATTTTATCTTTATCTTTATCACTAATTTTATCTATAAAAACCATCTCTGGGTTAATCTGAGAATTTATGTTTTTGTTTTGATTATAAATATAAACTATACCACCGGACATTCCGGCACCAAGATTTTTACCGATAGGTCCGAGTATGTAAACTTCGCCACCTGTCATATACTCACAAGCATGGTCTCCTACAGCTTCTATTACAGCTAGAGCCCCACTATTTCTTACACAAAATCTTTCACCTGCAGAACCACTAGCAAATAGCCTTCCACCAGTAGCTCCATATAGCACAGTATTTCCAATTATAGAATTTCCATCGATTTCAAAACTTGTCTCTGAATTTGGAAAGATTGATATTTGACCACCATTCATTGATTTTCCAACATAATCATTTGCCTCTCCTTCTAAACTAAGATTAACCCCATTTACTAAATAGCCACCGAATGATTGTCCAGCAATTCCTTTGAAGGAAATATCAATTGTATTGTCTGGTAAACCTTTATTACCGTATTTTTTAGCAATTGCACCCGACAAGATAGCTCCAACAGTCCTATCTACGGTAGAAATTGTAAGATTAATTTTATTAGGTATTAACTCATCGATACTTTTTCTAAAGTAATTAATTAATTCAAAATCTATTGGGTCTTCATCTCTATTATTTCTCTCAACAGTTCTTTTTCTAGGCTTCTTATTTGTTGGATCAGGATTTGCAAGAATCCTACTTAAATCAATATTTTTGGTTTTATTAAAGTTAAGTTTTGTTTTTTGCTTTAGAAATTCTGTCCTACCTATAATTTCATCTAATGACTTCACGCCTATGCTGGCAAGAATATTTCTGACATCATGAGCAACAGAGAATAGAAAGTTAACAGCTTCTTCGGCCAATCCTGGAAATTTTTTCCTTAACTCTGGCTTTTGTGATGCAATTCCTACAGGACAAGTATTAAGGTGACATTGTCTTGCCATAATACATCCAAGAGCAACTAAAACCGAAGTACCAAAACCAAATTCTTCCGCACCTAAAATAGCACCCACAACAACATCAAAACCTCTTTGAAACCCTCCATCTACAGTTAGAGTTACTTTCCCTCTTAAATCATTCATTACTAAAACTTGTTGTGTCTCAGATAAACCCATTTCCCAAGGGATTCCAGCGTGTTTAATAGAACCCAATGGAGATGCCCCGGTTCCACCTTCACACCCACTAATTTGAATATAATCAGAATATCCTTTTGCAACTCCCGCGGCAATTGTTCCTACACCAATTTCGGAAACTAATTTTACTCCAACTTTTGCATTAACATTGGCATGTTTTAAATCATAAATAAGTTGAGCTAAATCTTCTATACTGTAAATATCATGATGTGGGGGAGGAGAAATTAGGCCAACACCCGGTACAGAATTTCTTTGTGATGCAATTTCATCAGTAACTTTCGGGCCAGGAATTTGTCCTCCTTCACCTGGTTTTGCACCCTGTGCCATTTTAATTTCAATTTGTCCTGCCGAAGCTAAATATTCAGGAGTAACACCAAATCTACCTGAAGCAACCTGCTTTATAACGCTATTCCTCGAGTCACCATTATCATCAAGTTTAAATCTTTCAGAATTTTCACCACCTTCACCACTATTACTTTTACCTTTAATTCTATTCATTGCTACAGCGATAATTTCATGTGTTTCAGTGCTCAAAGCTCCATGAGACATAGCTCCAGTTCTAAATCTTTTCATAATTTCTTCTTCGCTCTCAACTTCATCAATTGAAATGCTATTTTTTGAATTAAACTCAAAAAGATCCCTTATCAAAGATGGTGGTCTAGTTTCATGAAGCTCATTAAATTTTTTATAATCCTCATAAGATGCTGTTTTAGACATCCTTCTCAAAGATTTAAAAATTGGCGGATTAAGAGAATGATATTCACCATCCTTTCTAAATCTATAAATTCCTTCTTCTTTTAATTTATCTTCGCTATCTTCAGAATAAGCATTTGCATGTAAGGTCATTAAATCTTTTTCTATATTTTTTAAAGATACACCTTCTATTCTTGATACCGTTCCTGGGAAATAAGTTTTAGTAGTTTTAGAATCAATACCTACAATTTCAAATATTTGTGAACCTGTATAACTTGCTACTGTACTTATGCCCATTTTAGATAAAACTTTTAAAATTCCTCTTTCTAAACCAAGTTTATAATTTGCTAAATAATCATCGATTTTACCCTCATATTTAGTCATCCAATCTCGTGCACTTTCGAAGGCTAAGTAAGGGTAAACAGCTGAAGCTCCGTATCCCAACAAACAACAAATATGATGATCTTCCTTAACTTCTCCTGATTCAACAATTATAGATGCCCTCATCCTCAGACCTTCATCAATCAAGCGATTGTGAATATTTGATACTAGTATTTGAGCTGGTACGGCGGCCTTTTCAGAGGAGACTTCTCTATCAGATAAAATAATAATGTTAGATCCTTTCTTAACAGCTTCAATTGATTTCTGCGTAATTAATTCAATAGATTTTTCTAAACTATTTCTTTTTGAAAGAAAATAAGTTGTATCAATTTTAGAAACTTTGAAATCTTTATCAGAAAATTTTTCAATAAAACTAATTTCTCCCTTAGTGAGTACAGGAGAGTCTAAATAATAAAATTTATTATTGCTTTTTTTAGACTCAAAAAATAAATTTTTATTACCAAGTATGACTCTTAGAGACATTACACTTTCTTCTCTATAAGGATCAATAGGTGGATTTGTTACCTGAGCAAATTGCTGTTTAAAATAATTGAAAATTGATTGAGGTTTAGATGATAAAGCAGGAATTGGAGTATCATCACCCATAGACCCTATTGGTTCTTTACCAGTGATGCTCATTGGTTCGATTAAGCGCTCTAAATCTTCCAACGAAAAACCAAAAGCTTTTTGTAGCTTAATTAAATTATCTGAATCAATATTTTCACCGATAATTTCATATTTCTCAGAATTAATGACTTCTGAAACTGAGTGGAAATTGTTAGCAACCCAATCTTTGTATGAAAACTTTTTACTAATTTCATTTTTAATTTCAGAATCACTTAAAAGAATTTTCCTATCAGGATCAACGGCCAGCATTTTACCCGGTGCAATTCTTCCAGATCTTACGATATCTTTTGGATCAATATTTACCATTCCAGATTCAGAACCTAAAACTATCATATTATCTTTAGTTACATGATATCTAACAGGTCTTAAACCATTTCTATCAAGCGCAGCTCCAATAATTTTTCCATCAGTAAATACTAAAGCGGCAGGTCCATCCCATGGTTCCATGAAACAAGATGAATGTTCATAAAAACTCCTTAAATCTTCAGAAAAGCTATCATCTTTTTCATATGCTTCTGGAACCAGCATTGAGACAGACTTTAAAAGATCAGAATTCGTCAATGTAATTAACTCCAGTGCATTATCTAAATCAGCTGAATCACTCCCACCTTCAGATATAAAAGGTTTTATTTTTTCAATGTCAGAACTCCACAATTCAGAATTACATTCATTTTCTCTTGCTTTCATCCATTTAGAATTACCTTGGATTGTATTTATTTCACCATTGTGTGCCAAAAATCTAAGAGGCTGAGCTAATTTCCATTCTGGAAAAGTATTTGTGCTATATCTTTGATGAAAAATAACTTTATCGGTTTTATAATTAGGATTTCTTAAATCAATAAAAAATTGATCTAACTGGTGAGCTTGTAGCATACCTTTATAAACAATTGACATTGATGAAAATGAACAGCAATAAATATCATCAATTCTTTCTGAAATAGATTTTGCAGATATTAGCTTTTTTAAAGTATAAAGTTTTCTCTCAAAATCTTGCTGATTAATAAAATTTTCATCTTTAACAAAGAACTGGAAAATTTCAGGCTTTACTTTTAGAGCTATCTCTCCTAACGCCGAATCATCAACAGGAACTTCTCTAATTGAAATTATTTTAATATTGTTTTCATTTAATACTTTTTTAATCAGATTTAAACTTTTTTTATGAGACATGTTTTCTTTTGAAGGAAGAAAAAACATTCCAACTCCAAAATTCCCAATTTTAATTTCACTAACATCTTCCTTAGATAAAAATTCATCAAAAAGTTCCAAAGGAAGTTGGGTTAAGACTCCAGCACCATCTCCGGTTTTTTTATCTCCACCTACAGCTCCCCTATGAGTTAAATTCGTAACAGCTTCAAGACCTTTTTTTAAAATTTTATTTGATCTTAAGCCATCTATACTTGCTACAAAACCAACACCACAGGCATCATGTTCATAGCTTTTTTCATACATAGTTTTCTTCATAATTATATGTAGGGGTTTAAGTTAAAACTCCACCTCACTTGCTCTTTTAACTCATGAGCTATGAGGAGCTTTTTAACCATGCTCTATGGTCAGTATATATAGTATTTTAACCAACAATATAAACCTATCAAGCTATGAAATTTTTTCTAAAATTACACTTGCCCAGGGTGATTTTTTGAAAGATTCATGATGTTTAAATGAAAAATTTGTTGCCGTACTAATATAATTATCTAATTTATTACAATTGAAACCAGAAATAATTAAAAAACCATTATTATTAATTATTTTTGAAAATTCAAGCAAGTTATTTTTAATATATGGACCTGAAATATTTGCTATAACAACATTATATTTTTGATCTTGAGCGAAAGGATTGTCGATAAAGTCTGGAATAGGATTAACATTGTTGACAGAAAAATTTTTTTTTGATTCATTAACTGCAAATTTATCTGTTTCACAACAAAAAACTTTATCAATACCTAATTTTTTTAAAAAAATTGCTATAACACCAGAGCCTGAGCCAAAATCCAAGGCAAAATCAAGATTATGTTTTGTATTATTTATTTTTTTTATAGCTTTGATAGCTAAAGTTGTCGTATCATGTTTAAAGCCAAATGAAGAACCCTGCAACAATTTAATATTAATTATATTGTCATTTTCCATATAAATTTTTAAATTTTCATTTCGGAGTCTTTCTTCGATATAAATTTCATTATTTTCCATAGATAATATTTAATATATTATTTTATTTATGACAAAAAAACCATTTCAAGTTTTAACTGTAGCAGGTTCTGACTCAGGTGGAGGAGCTGGTATACAAGCAGACATTAAGACTCTAAACACTTTAAATGTTTTCAGTTCCTCAGTAATAACATGCATCACGGCTCAAAACAGCTTCAAAGTTAACGAAATTTTAAGACTTCCAAATAAAACAGTTAAAAATCAAATTCAAACTGTTATGAGTGACTATAAAATAAAATTTATTAAACTAGGAATGCTTTATGATTCAAAAATGATGAAAATAATTTTAGAAAGCTTAAATAAATATAAAGGTTTAAAAATAGTTTCCGATCCTGTTATGGTTTCAAAATCAGGAAATAATTTATTACTTCCCTCAGCTATAAAATTTTTTCGAAATAAAATTTTACCTATTTGTTTTTTAATCACACCAAATATTTTTGAAGCTAATAAAATTTATAACTGTGATATTAAAGATGAGAGTGATATTTACAACTTAGATAAGTTAATATTTAAGCAAAAGAAAGTAAATGTTTTGATAAAAGGTGGACACTTAAGCAAAAATAACCAATCCTGTGATTACTTGTTTCACAATAAAAAAATATATAAATTCAGCTCGAAAAGATATGATACAATAAACACACATGGTACTGGATGCACACTTTCTGCAGCCATTACGGGTTATTTATCAATGAACTATTCTTTATTAGATTCTGTTAAGAAAGGAAAAGAATTTGTATCTTTTGGTATAAAAAATGCATTTAATATTGGTAAAGGTTGTGGACCACTCAATCATTTCCCAAGGAGAAAAAGATGAGCAATAAATTAATTGATGGAAAAGTAGTTTCAGAAAAAATTCGTGGCGAAATAAAAATTTCAGTTGATAAATTAAAGAAAAAAAATTCAACTGTTCCAGGATTAGCCGCTGTTCTAGTAGGTGAAGATGGACCCTCTCAAATATATGTTAGAAACAAAAGGAAAGCCTGTGAAAATGTTGGAATTTATTCTGAAGAACATAAAATGCCAGAAAATACGAGTGAGGATGAATTACTAAAACTCATAGATAAACTTAATAATCAGGAGAATATTAATGGTATTCTGATCCAGCTCCCGCTCCCTAAACATATTAATGAAACAAAAATTTTAAATTCTGTAAATCCAGATAAAGATGTTGACGGATTTCATCCAGTAAATGCGGGTAATTTATTTGAAGGTAAACCTTCCTATATTGCGTGCACGCCACATGGAATTATTAAAATGCTTGAACATTATGAATTAGACATAGAAGGCAAAAATGCAGTGGTCTTGGGAAGAAGTAATATTGTTGGTAAACCTGCTGCTATTCTTTTACTTCAAAAGAATGCAACAGTTACAGTTTGTCATTCCAGAACTAAAAATATTGAAGAAATTTTAAAAAATGCCGACATCATTGTGGCTGCTATTGGAAGAGCAAAATATGTAACTAAGTCAATGGTAAAAAAAGATGCAATAGTGATTGATGTTGGGATAAATAGGCTGGAAACTGGCAAGCTAGTTGGAGATGTGGATTTTGATGAAGTGCATGATATTGCCTCAATGATTACACCTGTACCTGGTGGTGTGGGACCAATGACAATTACAATGTTATTGTGGAATACTTTAAAATCTTATGAAAACTCAATTAGTTGAATGTTTTACTATAAAATTACCATCACTATCATTTCCATCAAAGAGTAAGCTGACAGAGGGATGATCAAATGGAGTGTTAGATTCATCTTTTTCTAGATTTTGTTGAGATACATATGCAATATATGTAGATTTATCCTCATTTTCGGCAAGAAGATGATAAAAAGGTTGATCTTTTCTTGGTCTTCTATCTTCGGGAATTCTTTCATACCATTCATCAGTATTACTAAACTCAGGGTCAACATCAAATATAATGCCTCTGAAATCAAACAATCGATGTTTAACTACTTGTCCAAGTTTAAACTTTGCATTATCACCCATAAATTTAATATAATCACTGATTACTTATTTGCAATATTTATAATATTTAATTTTTTAACTTTTTGATTGGTTAAATTATTAGCAATATCGAGAATGCTTCTAGTTTCACCAGGAAAAACCAGATTTTTGTCGATTTCTGTTAAAGGCTCAATGACAAATCTTCTATTTAAAGCTCGAGGGTGAGGGATAGTTAAAGTAGGATTATCTAAAATATGGTTTGAATAAAGAATTATGTCTATATCAATAATTCTATCTGAGACCTTTTTTTTT
>CEPA01092309.1_pt1 | contig 24187 bp, 14 predicted proteins | sample 356241 | NCBI WGS metagenome assembly CEPA01 (sample SAMEA2620542, study PRJEB7988) | marine metagenome | biome: marine biome (ENVO:00000447); feature: surface water layer (ENVO:00002042); material: "saline water (ENVO:00002010), including plankton (ENVO:xxxxxxxx)" | depth 5 m
GGTGGAAATACAATTGCCTCAACTTTGGGTGAAATACAAGACCAGTTGCCATTCACAATGAGGCCTGTAGATGTTATTCGTTATTTGGATGACAATGGAGTGCTAGATGTGAGGTCTTTATCCGCAGATCTTGTTGAAAGAGATCTTTCTAAGCACGTTGAAAAACAATTAGTCACTAGTTTGGGAGATTTACCAAGATTGAGACATTTCTATGGAAGATCAACAGAACTTGAAAACATGGTAAATTTACTTGAAGCAAGGTCAACCACTTTGATGATACCCGGAATTGCGGGAATTGGAAAGACCTCTATGGCTGCAAAGGTGATTGAATCCTTCATGCATAGACGAAATCTAATGTACCATCGCTGTCAAGATTGGGAAGGAAGTAGAGCGTTTTTGGAGAGCATTGCAGACTGGCTATCAAACATTGGTGACTCGATGTTGGCAGATTATATCTCTGCCACACCAGTCCCCAAATCTGCGGACGCAGCAAGAATAATTGTAGACTCTTTATCCAATTCTCCTGCATTAATAGTAATAGATGATTATCACAAGGTTAGCGACAAGACCCTTCATCAAACGATACAAGCTCTATCTAGAGGCTTGGTTGAATGTGAGGGAGATGTTGGTTTGGTCATATTCTCTCGTTCTTTCAAAGAGGTCGTTCCACTAAAGGATGCAGATGGCCGAATTGTTTCGCTAGTTCTGCCATTGGAGGGATTAGATCAAGAATCAACAAGGTCACTATTGTCAGCGTTTAGCGATTTAGACCAAGAAAAGTTGCTCTACATACACTCTCTAAGCCGTGGCCACCCCCTTGTACTAGAACTGATTAACCGTGGTGCATCTGCAGGTGCTTTCCACGAATCTCTTGAAAATTACGTTAATATAGAGATATTTTCAAAATTATCGGGAGAACAGAAAAGGCTCCTTGGGGCATTATCCGTATTTCGTGAGCCAATTGAATTAGAGGCACTCACTGAACAGGATTTGAATATTGACGAGCTTGACTCTCTTGTTGAATCGGGCTTGGCAAGACATGCCGATTCTGACACCTATGATGTACACGACCTAATCAGAGAATTCTTGTTACAAAGCCTTGACAAACAAGCAAAAGAAGATTTACACAACAAAGCGGTTTCTTGGTACAACAAACAATCACCATCATCTCAGATAGCTTTGGAATTGATTTACCACTTAATCGCTTCATCCCGCCACGAAGATGCTACAAAATTGATTGTCGAACAGGGTAGAAATCTGATTAAAGAAGGTCACATAGAACTTCTAGGATTATTAGAATCGATTGATACAGATGCCGTTGGCGCTGAAGGCGCTTGTCGTGTAGTCAGGTTGCGCGGTGAAGTGCTTGCATTGCTGGGTAGGTTTGATGAGGCAGAAGAGGCATTCAATATTGCGAAACCTACCGCAGAATCTGCGGGATTACATGATGTCATTGCTGACGTAGTCTCGAATTTGGCAGACATCGCACTAAAGCGAGGTGATTCCGAATCTAGTCTGAACATGCACCGGAAAGCATTGGAGTTGTTCATTTCTATGGGTGATGCATTAGGGGCTGCACGTTCATACAATAATATGGGCTATATACTCAGGCGGAATGGAGATAAAACCAAAGCATTGGAAGCATATTCAGAAGTTGAAAGCATTTTGCAGTCAAACGATTCAAATGAATTGATTCCCGCACAAATAGTACTGGCACGGGCACTGTTAGATCTCGGGGAAAACGATAGGGCTAGAGACCATGCATTATCATCATACGAAAGGTCAGAGTCAAGTGAGGATTCAATACTGCATGCTAGAGCACGTGCTGTACTCGGCCGATATTATGCAAAAACAGGAGATGCTGACTTGGCTCTGCATCATTACACCGATGCGCTCTCAACTATGGGTGAAGCGGGGGATCCTCTTGCATTGGTAGAGGTTTCAATTCTTCTTGGTGAAGTTTTACAGGACAGCGGTCGAATTGAAGAAGCTCTTGAAAGATACAGGGAAGCACTCATTATTTCCGAAGCAAACGATTTGCGAATGCAAATAGGTGAGTTACTGGCAAGACTTGGTGGGGTTGCACCGGATAGACAGAGGCGAATGGAATACCTCCAACGGGCCCTATCTGTTTTCCGTGAATTAGGTGCTCAAACCCGAATGCGAGAAGTACAGATGATGGTGCACAATGCAGTGATGGGCCGCTAACTAGAAGTCTGGTCGCGAAGTGCTTAGATAAGTCACGCCCTCATGGTAAACAACCCAAATTTCAGTGGTGCCAGTAAGACTGATTTTTCCATCATAAGTTCCTGCCCCAGTCGCAGAAATTGGAATTTTCCTGTCTAATTCATTCTCTGGGTGGTCTAAATTCAAACCATCATCGTCTAATGTCAATGTGAATTCTGATTCGTCAGCTTCTGTTAATCTCCATCTGACTACTTCTGTGTAACTAATGCTGCTGTCTTCTCTACTTGCTAAATCAGCTCTTTCTACAGCGGCTGCAATATCTGCCATGTTTACATCAATTGCTGTGTCATTCCATTTTTCCCTAGTAGATGTCTCTAGTCCAAACGCCCAGATGCTGAACAATGAAAGTAGTAACACACCGAGGAGGAATGTGAAAATGTATCCGAGTTCTGTACTTGCTCCGGACTGGTCACGAACTATTTTACCTTGCAAATTCAGGCCCCCATAATTTCAACATCTAACGTACTTATCTGTAGATTAAATTGAATCGGCTCCCCTGCAGTATGCCATACTGCCTCACTTGGTCCAACTGTTGGCACAGGGACCCAGCCTACATAATCATTCAACAAGTCTACTCTGCCTGGATTGACAATCCAATCCTCAGAGGTTTCCAAACTCGTGCTAGCCCATGATGCAATGGCATCTCCGTATGGCCCAACCCAACCTCTCCGTACATCGTAGGCGGTTGTTGAAACTAGGCTTTCACGCATTGAAAGTGAGATGTCTAAGTCCATGCTTCCACTTCCAGTAACTGAGGTCTTTGTTGGATGCATTGATGGTATTGTTGCGCTAAATCTAGGTCCTGGGCCTTGCCTATCAGTGGGCCCTAGTAGAATTGTTGGTTCCAATTCAGGATGATTGGTTATTATCGCTCCAGCACTCCATGCGACCTCCAATCCAGTGATTGATGTGTCAAATTCATAAGTGAGCCTAGAGATATGAAACGCCCATGCAGTAGCCAAATTTGCATGCGTAGAGTCTCCTTCTAGCCCAATTAGGGTGATTTCGATACTCGCAGGGTGGTCCCCGTCTTGCCATGATGTGATTATTTGCCCTTCTGGTACACCATTCATTGATTTCCATGGTAGTGTGGTAGAAATCCATCCCGAGGCGGTTTGGTCTACCTCAATGCAACGCATCGCTCCATCATCCTCCAGCACCATAATTCCTGAATCACCATTTATTGCAAGCATTGTAGAATAATCACCAAACTCAGAGGTTGTATTGATAAAATTATCAGAATTATCTCCAAGGAATTTCATTCCAGTTATTTGTCCAGTATCAATTGCAGGAAGTAAATTCATTCCAGAGGTGTTAAGACCCCATTGAAGGAACACGTTTTCGCTGCTTTCGACTACAGCAGCGTTCTGGAGATTTACCGGAGGCCAGTCTATTTCCGTGGTCTGATTGGAGGGTACAGATATACCACCGTTTTTCCAAGTGACAGTTGCTGCGTTCAAACTTGGATTTGAAATTATCAATTTCCCGGATTGGTGTGGAGCAATGAAGTGCTTTGAAAGATAATTTCCTTCCTCTCCAAGTAGTGAAGTTTTTCCTGATTCTCCATTCGTTACCATCAAGTGTGCATCAACATCTGTCATTATCTCAACTAGTCCAATTTCACTTAAGTTGACTTTTTTCTCCCATGAGTTTGCAACGCGCACAGCGGGACTTTGTACGACAGCAATATCTCCAGATTCACTGGGCGTTTTCCATTGTATTAGCATGTCATCGTCTGAGAAAACCTCTATTGTAGTCTCTCCTTTGGGCAAAGGTATTGCCCAATGTTGCCCCTTCCCTGTTGAGGGGTCGGCTTTTGATGGTGGTATAAGAGCAGAACCGGATTCCCCACGAATCTGTAGGCCAACCAAATCGTGACTAGATTTTATCTGGTAGTCTGAATCAAGGCTAATAACCTCTCCAATGGACAAAGAATGCTCCACTCCATTGTGTTCGATTTGGACTGGTCCTAACGGTATTGTAAGCCCATGTTTTGGGGTGATTAACACACTGTCAGATTGGCTTATTGGAGTGAAAATAAACGGCCTATCAGGTCCTAACCTCAGATCTTCATAGCAGATTGCTTGGACATGGCTCTGGGGATGCCTTACGTCTATTTCTCTATCGAGATCCAACGCTCCTTGTATTCGGAATGTATCTCCATCATACCAAGAAGCAGAATACCACATGCCTCCTCGAAGTCTATCCCACCTAAGTTCTCCATCAACAGGAATTAATTCTATTTGAGCGGAATCTCCGGGGAGTCCAGTCTCTGACAACAATGTGACCTCGTGAGCCATTATTTCCATCTGTGCTTGCATATCATTTCTCTTGAGTGAGCCTTCTAATTCTTGTATTATTGGCATTAGAGATAGGAGCATTATGCCGATGATTGATATTACACCACCAAATAACAAAACGGTTGCAACTGCGGCACTCACCGCTTCTTCATCACGACGCATATTGATTCGCATTATCTGCTAACCTCCACTAGTTGTAGTTCGATCTCCAAATCAATCATAGAATTGCCATGATCAATTGTCATTCCATCTGCTCCGCTGGTTCTCAGCCATGGACTTATTCCTCTGTGGAGTTCAAGTGTATTAGATGCCCTTTGTAAGTTGTAGTCTGTAAGCCAATATTCACTCATTTGTGGTGTAACTGTTGGTCCGAGCGAGGACGTAAAGGTAAATCTAAAATTCCATGCATCTCCACTGAAAAGGGTGATTGGTCCAGCTGAACTAATATCAAATACTGCATTTCTACCATCTGGTATTGCACCCATTGTCTTTACATCTCTCAGTGATAAACTTGCCCGCATCGTCCCGTCAAACAATTCTTCTATGTTCATGTCAGGGTTTGATGTCACACTCCAAGTTTCGTCGGAAAATCTGTCATAGCGAGCATCATTTAGCAACGCTATTGAATGTTCACCAGTTTGTACCTTGGTCTTAACCATCAATCCCGAAATTGCTATTTTTGCATGTTTGTGAATAAGTCTATCATCGCTGTAAACAGAAACGATGTAAGTGTCTGCTACATTCAAATTATGAGTCAGTATCACTGCCTGATTGCTCTCAGTAAAATTAACTGTAGATTCTCCGTATTCTGTCCAAATTATAACTTTGTTAGCTGTTTCGTTCAGAGCCGTAACACTGAAACTAGTCTGATTAACAAATACTACTTCAACCACATCTTCTGAAGTCAAATCTGCGGAAACGGTCCAAACTTCTGCATTGATAACCGGTGAGACAGAACTCATTGTTAACGGTACTATTGTTCTAACACCTGTATCTGATGAAGCACCAGAGACAATATCAATTCTTCCATCGAGCCTTTCAGCTATACCGTTTGCGTTTGACCATGCAGTGTTGTCCTGAAAATCGTTCACGTAAGGAGTCAAGAATACAAAAACTCCTCCCATCATTGTGATGACCATAGCAAGCAGCATGACTACGCCAATGACCTCACTCACTGCGGAGTCATTGTCGGGCTTGCGCGACGACCTCATCATGCAGGAGAGAGTAGGCCACCCTCTTATGGTTTGACCAAAACCATGCCAATACAAGGCTTATCCACGCAAAGTAAGGCCTTCCCGGGAAACGGTTTCAGGCTCTGTTTGACCAATGTGGTGAGTAAAATCAGGTCCGTCTTGTAGGGATATCTTGATGTCGCCTTCAAATATTTCATCGATGTGGTAAAGGACAGTTGACTCGGCTAGGTGTGGAGCGTTATTTTTTTCAGACAGGTGGGTAAGTACAACAGATCTTGTTTCTTGATTCACTACTCGAGATAGGAACTGTCCAGTTTGGTCGTTGGAAAGGTGACCACCTCTGCCTGCGATTCTGTCTTTGAGCCGCATAGGGTAAGGGCCGTTCCAAAGACGGTTGTGGTCATAATTTGCTTCAATAGATATATGTTGGCAGCCAAAAACGTGGTTAACCAATTCATCAGTCCATGAACCAAGGTCAGTGATTACTGCGCCCCTCTCCCCTTTGTGGCTAGCAATGAATCCAACATTATCAGAACCGCTGTGTGGTACGGGAACTGGTAATAGTGCGAGATCATCTCCGAAATTTAGGGCCTCTAAACTCTCAAAAAGTGTTACTCCTGATAGATCAAGATTTAGTGCGGTAGCAGTTCTGTCGTTGCAATATATAGGCAGATTCCATCTCTTATGAGCAATGGATGCCCCACCACCGTGGTCTCCGTGGTGGTGTGTTATTACAATCGCATCTATTTCATCTGGTTTTAATTCCATTCTGGCCAGTCTTGATTCCAATTGTTTGCCTGAAAATCCTTGGTCGATCAGAATCTTCATTTCACCACACTCAACAAGAGTCGCATTACCACGACTACCAGTGCCGAGGTGAGTAAACGATAGTGACATGACGAACTGTATAACGGCACCGAGTTAGGTCCTTGAATTCACCCCTTGTTTAGACATAATTTTGTTAGTTTTTACCTATATTTGTGAATCACCAATGGTAATTTGAGTCTGAACAATGCTCCATCACTATATTAAGTCTGAATCGGTTGATTTGATTTGCATGGGTGCTACCGCGCCCACAGGTGATTACAATGCGTCGCTCCCAATCAACGCTTTTGATGACTGTTCTTGTGGTCCTAGGATTGTTCTTCGTTTCACAATTACCAGCGATATCTAATGTGGGAACAACGGACCCTAACTTGACAGATGGAGCTAGGCCTCCAGCGACAGATTCAGACGGTGATAATATTCCTGACGTGCACGAAAATTTATTTTCAGATTGGATTAATTTCTCATCGCCCGATAACAGAGCCGTTGCGATGAAAGGGTTGGATAAGGATAACGCCTCTGATGCTTACATAGATATTGATCTGGACGGATTAAACGCAACAGAAGAGTATTGCTGGCCATACCCAGCAGAATGCATTGATCCTGGTTTTACAAGAGGCTTGACCGGTGTGATTAACGAATCCGGAGAACGCTGGTATTTGGACCCAAGAGTTGCAGATACAGATGGGGATGGAATGCCCGATGGTTTTGAGGCTCACATGTGTCAAAAATTAGGAGGTTTTGATAGTGATGAGAAAAGATACGTTTGTGAAATGTTTGACCCATTGAATGCAAGCGACGCTGACATGGATCCTGATGAAGATGGCTTCGATGTCAATCGAGATGGTTTCTTAACCGTTAATGAACAATTGACATCGCCCGAGGAATATATCTACGGAGCGCCAACAAATTGGACAAATGAATTAGATGGCCTGAGATGTTATGCTCCTAATCCAGAGGCTTCATTACTCAATGATTGGCCATTTATTTCTGAAAATTCATCTACCTTGGCTCCGCCATTCACGAATATTCTTGATGCTTGTGCGAGAAATGGGACTGAAAATGTAATTGACGAATACATTTGGCTTGGAACAAATCCGATGGAAGAGGATAGTGATAGGTACAACTATGATGGTGTGAAACACAGAAGACTTTTCCCTTCAAGTGGTGACGGTATAAGTGATGGATGGGAGATTCACTTTGGATTAAATCCTCTTAATCGCTCTAATGCATTGATTGATTTGGACAACGACGGATGGGACGCAAATAGAGATGGTGTAATAAGTCCTGATGCGCAAAGGTCTAAGGAAGCATTGGCGCTTGGCGAGCAACTATCAACACTAGAAGAGTATTTTGTTCACCTTGATGATGGCAATACTGTGAAGTCTGGAATGCGTTCTGTAGAGCTTGGTGCCAAAGATGGTACATATACTGAGTATACACTGTCACCGGAATCATCCACAGACGAAATCTCAATCATACATCACGACATTAGAGATTTTTACAGCGATGATTCTAGATTATGGGTTGGCACAAAACTTGGTATCACTGTAATAGATTTTGAAAATTCAGTTTCAACAGATTACGACTTACCTCAGGGTCACGATTTGCATGATATGATTGTTCTTGACTCTCATCTAGTTATGGTGACGGAAGCGGGTATTTGGATTTCAGAGCACGATGATGGTATAATCAGCGACATTCTTGAATGGCAATATTTTCCTGGCAGGTACACCGCTGGTGCACAGTTGTTGGCCGATGGAGGAGACGACTATGTCCTCGCTTTGGGATACGCAGGTTTTGGTTCCATATTTCAAATAAGTGAAATATCCGTGATTGAACTTGAAATTGGAACCGGTATTAGCAACGCAATGAATCAAGGGAATGCAACTGCTACCTCAATCGTGCACGTTGATGCATCCGCAGGGCCTCTCACACTACTTGTGGGTACAGATGTTGGACTTATGACCGTAGAAACATCAACAGCAAGGGATGCTGCTACACCCAATTGGAGATTCTACTTTTCACCAGAGCCAACCCAAATTACAACTGATATCGATGATTTAAGGACAATTGGCTCTGAAGTTAACAAAAATCCTGCTTATGTAAATTCACTTGTCGGCGATGGTCCAATTGGTGGCGAGCAGCAGGTTGTTTGGATTGGGACCCCCTCGGGTTTGCATCGATATGATTTACTGTCGGGATTCATTACTTTCGGCGGAGATTATGAACACCAAGGTGTGGATGGAAAAACTGTAGATTTTGCAAATGATGTTCAATCGATCTATTCGACAGGAAATGAATTAATCATAGGTTCTGGTTGGGGTATTTGGGCACTTAATGGAGGGTTTACTGCTGTATATGGAATGACGAACCAGGAATGGATTCCAGGTTCAATTTCTGCAATAATTGTCCATCAGGTAAACGGTATCGACAAGATATTTGTCGGTATAGACCCCGGGCAATTTTCTAATCTTGAACTCATGGATCCAATGGCAAATGATTCCGACTCAGATGGTATGTTGGATGGCTGGGAGGTAAAGTACGGTTTAGATCCGACAGACCCTTGGGACGCACTCTTAGATGCGGATGCAGATGGTGTAAATTTAGACTCTGATCCCATAAACGAACGACTCTGGCGTAATTTGGACGAATTCCGTTACACCGCTATTACAGACGGCGGATACAACGCTACAGATCCAAGAGTTGTAGATACCGATGGTGACGGTGTTGGAGACGGAGCGGAGTACTTTGGTTTGTTTCATGAAGTAACACCACTATGGTGCCACTATACCAATCAATATGATTACGAGCATGTATGTGGGGATGCTGCTGGACAAGCTGCAAATTCGACATATCTCACGTCCTTAGGTATCGATTCAAATACAGACGCAACCAATTCAGATACTGATGGTGATGGCATGCCTGATGGCTGGGAATTAGAGCACAGAAGGTGGATTGGTTCAACATTTACAGGTTCCAATAATTGGACAATGGATCCAACAGATCCTGATGATGCAAACTGGGATGCCGACGGTGACGGGCTTTCCAATCTGTGCGAATATCAGTGGTCGTTAGTAAAAGACGCCGGTTTAATTGGCGACCTTTTGGAGAGTCACCTGGAAATTGAAACAGCTGTGGCTCTATGGGCTGAACCTGACCCGAATAACGTTGACTCTGATGGAGATGGCCTGCCTGATGGATGGGAAGCACGAGGTGCTTGTACTTGGGATATATCACGAAAAGGTATCAATCCTTTGAATGGTAGTGATGCTTTTGAAAATCCGGATGGGGATGGATATGACATAAATCATAACGGTGTCATCGAAGAAAACGAGGCCTTTGTGAATTGGTTGGAGTACAACATACGAGATGAGTTGTTTAATGGTAACATGTCTTTGGATGGAGATATAATCCCTGGAAATTTCACAACAGATCTCTTCAGAAACATATCAGATTGGGGTGTTCCTGAAGAGAATTTTGGAGACGGATTACTGACTGGTGATCCAACAGATTCCGACACCGACTCGGATGGAATGCCCGATGGATGGGAAATATGGTACGCTAGGTGGGAAATGCTTGATGCACAATGGAGTCTTGACCCACTAAATGCTGATGACAGGTGGTTGGATTCCGATGATGATGGTATGTCAAACTGGGAAGAGTACAACAGTATCGCACCTGAATTATCAGAGACGAACGCCAATCGCTCCAGTCCTCAATGGTATGTCACTACAATCGGCAGTGGTTACACAGTACAACAATGGGCAGGAATAACCAACACTGAATCGTTCGGTTCCTTCATTGGTCAGGATTTGATTAATATCTCCGGATGGACCACTGATCCAACCAATCCCGATACTGATGGCGATGGTTTCTTAGACGGTTTAGAGTTGATGTTTACTGCTTGGAACGATACAGCCCAAACCTGGACTCTCAATCCACTGGTCGCTGGTGATGGTTCCTTTGATGCCGATAATGATGCTCTAACAGATGCTCAGGAATTTTCGCTTGTAACTACCAACCCAGTAAATGGGGAAAATCATCCTTTGGATGCTCCCCTCCTACACATTGATGGTGATCTGAATGACCCCACGCAAAAAGCACAGAGAGTGTATACAATTATACTCGACAAGGGCCAAAGAGGCAAGAGGCATCTCGATGAATTCCAAGAGTGGCAATCGTCTGGAATCGCTAATACCTTCATTTCGACTTTAATGGGAATTACAGATCCAACAATCTCGGATACCGACGACGATGGCATGATTGATGGTTTCGAATATTGGTTCACAAGTTGGGATTTGGAAAATAATCGCTGGTCGATGAATCCACTAATCGATTCTGACCAGTGGCTTGATAGTGATATGGATTCTGTAGATTGTAATCGAGACGGAAACATTTCTTTGGATGAGCAGTACACTAACAAGCGAGAATACGAAGCGAGGGTTTACGGAAAATACTCTCAAAGGCTTAGCACAGGGTCTGGATTGATTGGATTTGGTGATGACACCATTGACGCATACTTAGAGGAAGGATATACCGAAGCCGAAGCAAGAAGAGCGATTTTCAACACATTTGTCGGAAAAAACACCGTATCTGCAAACAGAATGATGATGATTAATTCTGCAGATTCCAACACTTTCAATCGCACTTTATTTGGAATCTCAGACCCAACAAACTCAGACTCTGACCAAGATGGTATCGATGATGGCTGGGAGTTCTGCTACGCAGTCTATGGATTGCCCGATCCGACAACACAGAACCATTGGTCCACAAATCCTGTAAATCCATTTGACGTTGACTACGATCCTGATAGTGATGGTTGGTATGGCAGAACGTCCTTCGACATACCTGCTGCACAAGGAGTTTGGGACAACCGCCAATTCACGCCTTCTGGAGATATAATTCAAAATGGAATCGGTGATCTTCCATTCACCAATTTGATGGAATACCTCAATGGTACAAGGCCAGATACCAACGATTCCGATAGTGATGCTGTGACATACAATACAATTCTAAATTCTGGACAGGTCGTTTCTCATGATAGAGATTGGAATCTATCTGATGGCAGAGAGGTCTTCAAGTACGGAACAAATCCGATGGACAATGATACGGATGGAGATATGCTACCAGATTGGTATGAGTATGAGAAAGGTTGGAATGAGTCAAATGACAATTACTCGTCGAGATTGAATATTGAAGTTCAATGGATTGACGCAGCTACAGGTGGCCAATGTACCTCGGCGACAGCGTCCTGCCGCCCACTGTCGCAGAATTCTGGAACACTCTCTAGGCCAAATTTGGGATGGACCTGGGCAACATTTGACCCGAGGGACCCTTTGGATGCCAATGAAGATCCAGACCAAGATGGAAACTGGGATTGTAGTGGAGCAACCTGTGAATACACGCCTTATACTAATTTCATGGAGTTCTATGCTATAGCAAATCCAAATCTAGATTCACCAGATTCAGTGAGATTATCTGGAGAGACTTGGGATGGATCACCGATAACTGAATGGTGGCAGTTTAGAGCGTTTACCTTGGGCCTTGGCGAATCAACTGAGGATTTAACCAACTACCTCGGAATGAACAAGAAAAACATTGACGACGTTAGTTATGTCCTAATAATCGATGACATGGATACAGACTTCCTCGTTTTAGATACTGGAAACGACGTATTGATGTGTTCTGGAGATCAAACTGATAATTGGGATCTCTACTACACAGGAAGTACAAACCGTGCACCTGCAATCGATCTTGGTGAGCATGAGATGGGCTGGTACTTGTTGGATTTGGATGATGACCACATAGCCGAGGGTAGCGACCCATTGAATTGGGATACCGACGGTGACTGGCTTGTAGATTGGTTTGAAGTGAAAGACGATGAAGAGGATGGAAGCCGTGGCGATTCGTCTCCAATTCGTTACGATAGCCGTAATACATCTTGAGAAGGCAGAATTCCCCCTAAAGGGGGATTTCTGGTAATGACCTGTCGCCGGTTAATTCAAGGCCTATGAACTGCTCCGATACCCGGGTGAATGGGTGATGGTACAGAAATTAACGTCTCGTGCCGCATTAATCACTATGCTGTTTGTACTGCTGATGACCCCTATCAGTCCAATGTCAGAGTTGTTCATCGGAGAAGCGAAAGCAAACGGTGCATCTAGGCATGTATACACTTTTTCTGACGGCAGCGTAGAGAACATTGCATTGTATCAAGGAGGCGCTGATAAAACAACAGTTGTAGCTATGCCAAAAGGCGCTGAAGTATTAGATGTACAAGTCACACTTTCAGGAGCATCCTCTACAGGTTGGTCGCAGGTATCAACTGACACATATGATGATTGGATGGAAGGAGATGCAAGTCAAATAGATGCACGCAGTGAAGAACTGACACTAGGATTTGATTCTGGAGGTGAAAAATTTTCACCTCATGGTATGCAAGAAGAGGAGCTAACGGGAACAGATGCTTGGCTTGACAATGGTAGTTTCGCCGTGAGGCAACCACACACGTCGAATTCAACAGAGTTGAGGTTTAGTAATCAGGTTAAGATAGCAAGTCAAAACTTTATGGCCCAAGGCCAAGGTGCAATACTGCGAAATCATGATTGGATATTCATGTCCACATTTACAGGTACCCAATTCGACAAAGTAGTTACAAGGATGCATCCAAACAATGTCACAAGGGATATCGTAGTTGATTTGCAAAAAGAATCTTCTTGCACACTTCCGCAAGACCCCACTTCGACATATTACAAGGGATACGGATTCAAAGATTGGACAATAACAGATGATGAGATGTTGTATGGAATCTTTACAACCTACAAGTATTCTTATTCAACATCAAGCCCTTCCCAGTACCTAAAAGTCATGGCAATCGATGTGTCTGATGATTGGGTTTGGCGCTGTGTAGATTCTTACGACATATCTCCCCAATATGGTGAATATAGCGGAATATCATATGATCGTGACACTGATAAAATCTGGGTTGCTCACTCACAGCAGAGAAGAATTGTTTCGTATGATTTTGGTGAAAACGGTCAATTCACCCGAGGTGAAGAACAGTATTCGTTTGCATCAGGAAGCTCATCCGCAACAGAGTGTGGCAAAACAACAAGCAGTGTACACGGTTTGATTGTCAATTCTGGATTTTTCTACATGCGATGTATGAAGGGTAGTTACTACCAAGATACTGACCAAATGAGCGTCTGGGCTATATCTGGCTCATCCACATCCTTGGTTCCTCAGACCGGAACGAAAGATATCCCTGCCAAGGGGTTTGGGTTGTTTTATGACGGTGAGAGAATAATAACAGTGGATACTGGATATTCGACTTGGAGTTCAAAAACCCTTTACTACCGTGAGTTTGGTATGGGTATCACTTACTCGACAACTCCTGCTCCTGGGACAACCACTTGGATGGGAGAAACAATTGTTACAGAGGACGACGTCTTGGCAGTCAATGTCAAGAACCACTGGTCAGCGCCTACACAAGGAGACAGGGTGGATTATTGGGTAAGTGCTGATAATGGAACTCATTGGGAAGCGGTAGAGACAAATCAAACCATTCATTTTACACACCCGGGGAATGAGTTGGTTTGGAAGATGCAACTGATAGGCTCATCTGCAGTTTCTTGGTGGGTTTCTCTGGAATATGCAACCTCTTATCAGACGTCCGGTGATTGGACAAGTCAAAAAGTTTCAACAGGAACCAATGTCGGTAAAGTTAGGGCGGTATGGGTCGGAGACGAACCAACTTCAACAACAACCAGTGTAATGGTTTCAAACGATAATGGTTCGACATGGGAGAGTGCGCAAAACAACGTGGAGGTCTCGTTCTCAACACAGGGCGGGGGCAATGAGTTACTCTATTCAATAATCATCGGTTCTACCGATAATACGGTAACTCCAAAAATCGACTCATTCATCTTGTGGTACGAGGAAGGATATCCCGACGCTCCAAAATTAGATGTAGGAGATGATGGAGATTGGGACTGGAAATCGATATTATTCCTTAATGAAAGCTCAGTCGTTGCATCTGATGATTCTCCGGTTGGGAGCGTGGTTTCTGAAAGCCCGAGTTTGGTAGATGCGTTTAATGACCACATACCTGCCAATGGTGTCGGAACAGTAGACATTCCAATTGCAGTTAAAGCCAATACCCCCGGAAGGGTCAAATTGACTGACCTTGACATTGAGTACAGACTAAACTCAAGGGTACTAGATGCAAGCTTGGAGGGAGGATTGGTTGCTCCTGACGGCGTTTATAGAAACTTGGTTGTTAGACTAGCTCATGGCGACCTAGTTGACAAAGTTACAGAAGCCACAATCGGTCTGAATAATTCTCATGGTCCTGACCCGTCATTTAAGTGGATGAGAGGTGATTCTTGCTCCGTTATTGATGATGCGGAAGAAATCGTTGAGTTTGATGTTGGAAATTGCACATCGACAACAGATATCGAAGGAATTGTGTCTGTGAAAATGCCTCTCAGAGTCAACTGGAGCTGGGATGATGAGAGAAAGATGGAAGCAATCGTCTCTATGAGCGACGATTTGGGGCCACAAGTAAACGCTTGGACGACTGATACATTGGAACTTAATGTTGAGAATGACATTCAACTAGATGGCATGAGAGTTTGGGAGGAGACAGGTAGAGAACTATATTCAGGAGATTGGGTAAGAGGAGGTTTCAATTTGTCTATTAGCGGAGGTATTAATTTCGAAAACTCTGCATTTTCTCCTCAAGCAGGTGAGTTCACGTTGAGAGTTCTAGGTCAAAATGTAACCTACGACGGCGATCCGATTGGAGAACCTACTGTACTCCACACTGAAGGTAATCCTGGTTTTGGTCAGTACAACATGACATTTACCTCGCCAATTGAGTCAATGCCTGGTGGGATGATATTGTATGTAGAAGCAGTCGACCTTGCGAATGGTTCCACTTACGTAAACCCTGGATACAACACAATCAAATTAATTTTTGATGGCAATGCTCCACTTGTTTTGTTTGCGAGTCCCCTTATTTCCTCAGAGATGCACAAGGGTCCACCATCACCGGGTGGACAGGCTATCGAAATCATCATTCAAGATTCTGTAGATCCACCCCAAACTGTAGATTTACACTATTGGGTTGGTTGTGAGGCAGGCCAGCACACCCGATGTGATGATTCCAATTTTAATGGATTACCTGAGCCTGTAGAATATCGCTCAAAGACATTAACAACACCGGAGATAGTTGCTGGTGGCCTTAACATTTTCAACGGATTGATTGATGATTCAATGCTGGTTCACGGAGACAGGGTAGCGTTTTACCTGACTGGTCAGGATGGCCAAGGCAACATAATCGCAATGGGAGGGTCTCCTGTATGCGATATTCAGCCAGGTCAATTTTGTGGAGATAAGCCAGGAGAAACTAACCCAGAGTGGGACAATTCATTGTCTTGGTACGTGATACGTGAAGAGTTTGAACCGACGATGGATATCGATAATTCCACTATCTTGGGCCACGACGATCTCGGTCCATTGCATCCGGGAATCCCTTACACTGCGACATTCATGATTTCAGACATCAATGGATGGTGGGATGTGGAGTATGTACATCTGGCTCTTGCAGGAGATTTTGAAGATGAAGAGACCTCAATTTTCGCTTACATCTCAAAAGGACATGATGGAGAACCACAAATGTACCTAGAAAGTGGAGGCAATGGTCTAGCAGTTTCTAATTTGTATTCCTCGATCATATTAGACCCTGAAAACAATTCAAGAATGATAGTATCTGTGAAATTTCAACTAACATGGAACTTCCCTGAAATTTGGGACACGGATGGCCAAGAGCATTTTATTCCCAAAGTTTGGATAGAAGATAAGGCATGTGGACTCGATGAAAACGTGCCTTGCAACATACACAAGGCGGGACTAGGAAATGACTTATGGAGTTTGGATAACGATCTGAGATTTGATACTCAACCGGGCCATTTACTGGCCATTGAGCTACGTGATGGTACAAATCACTACAACCCGGAATTCGACGAGACTCTGATTGGAGCAGGACAGGCGTTGAGGTTTAGTGGAAGAGTGATTTTCTCGGAAGACGAAACACCGGCCCCTCCTGGATCGTTTACCATATCACTTGGAGATTATGACAATGAATGGACTACTACAAGTAGAGAAGGCGGATACTTTAGCATAGATATGCTAGTTCCAGATGTGAGAAGCGGCCATCTTGACTTAAGAGCCCAACTTGTGGACTTGCCCGGGCTTGCTGAAGATGAGTCGGAGTTCAAACCTAGATTACGACTTGCAATAGACAGTGAAAGACCAACTATTCATGCAATACACTTGGGAGGAATTGCTCCCGGAGAAGAGATACCAATCTCCCTTGCAAATAACCTTCAGGTATTGCTTGAGACAAGAGATGACCAAGGCTTCTCATTCGATGACCCGGCTGTTTTACATTATCTCGTAAGAGCAGGAGAGGCTGAGATTAGCAGAGGTTCATCACCACTGCCCGACACTACGCCATTTGAAGACCAGTTCTTTTGGACTGGATACCTAGATTTAACCGATGGTGGGGCTACGATGCTTCTGCCTTCCTATTCAATCGATGTATGGGTAACTGGCTCAGATGAGTCAGGTAATCCTTACGATAGTCAAGGGAATACAATCGAGGAGCCTCTAGCATCCTGGCCTCTTGCATTGACAGGTCCAGAAATTAGTCTGAGAGCGCCAGATACCACTTGGGAATGGTCTAACCCGACCCCAATCCCTAGCGAATCGGTCTCTCTAACAATTGGAGCGAGAAATACTGGCTCTTCAGGTAGCGTTACTTTTGTTTTACAACGGCTGGTATCAGGAGAAGATTGGGCTACAATTTCCTCATCGACCATCGAGGTATCTACAGGAATGCAAGCACAGGTAAAATTGAATGCAGTTGCAGATGGTTCTGTGGGAGATACGCTTGAACATCGGATTTTGCTTCTTGATTCTGGAGTGGAGAAAGAGAGGATATCAATCTCTCCTCTTTTGGTTAAAGAGGAAGTTGCACGTGATGGAACGGCTCTCGCAAACCAAGTTGCAGATTCACAATTATCAGTAATAATGTACATTATAGCTTTGTGCTCTATGTCATATGCTGTTTGGATGATGGTGCAAATTCGTAGGATAAAACGAGGTGAAAGTGTTGACGAATCTGACCAAACCGCAGAAGTTATCGAAAATATGGATGCTAAATTAGTTCCTGAAATTCAGTCATCGGAACCGCAGCCAACGGCTAATTTGGCACAGGTAACAGCAAATCCAAACATGCCGCCACTCCCTCCAACCGGTCTACCTGAAGGATGGACTATGGAGCAGTGGGCTCACTATGGCCAACAGTACCTACAAAATATCAAGTGAAGTTTGGTGAACGCCACATGAGTGGAACAGATTCAATGGTAACCTTGCAAGAAAGGTTAGTGAACCTGATAAACCAATTAAACATGCCAATCTTGGAAACCAGTTTGGTAATTTCACGATGGACTAACAGGCTTGTAAGTCAGTTGAAAGAGCACACAGAAACGTTGCCGGAAAATCTTTCACAACCGTGGCCCTTGGACTCTGAGCCTGTTGAAAGTAGCGCAAGTTTTGATTTGGAAAAGGCTCTATCTTTAGTCGATAGAGACAGGATGGACATACTTGATACACTTATCCGTGTTACACTAGAAGAAGAACAAATGTTGGTAAGTGATGCACTTGGGGTCATGAGAGCGTGGGAGCATCTTGCAAGAAACCAACTATCGCAGGCAGCAGGACCGGGTCAGTTATTCAGCCCAACAAACATTCCAGATGATTTTTAGGTGAGAGCATGAGAGTTATTTTTGTACTATTTGTGGTAGTATCTGCAAGTTTGTCGGGCTGTTTTGGTGCTGACGAAATATTTGAAGAAGAAAGAGGAATGCCAGGCGGTTTGGCTCTAGCATGCCTACAGGATGACAAATTTACTAAAATGAAAATCCACTTCTTATTTGAGAATGGTTACGATCCTGTTGCTATGGAACTTGTGAAGACAAGATTAAACCAAGAGTGTGACAAACCAAATGGCGTACAGATAGTGGCTAGGGAAGTAGATTTCTCTGAGGATAACACCTGGAGTGCCGATGATGTTCGTGACGCTCGCTGGAAGCATGGAGATGATGCAATGGTTTCAAACACTCTGAATTGGTATCTACTATTCCCAAAAGGAACTTATGATGATGATTCTGTTTTAGGTGTCGCAGTAGATGCTTCAACAGTTGCAGTGTTCAAAGATTCAATAGATGAATCAGAGAATTTTCTAGGCAGGCCATCTGCTGAAGAAATAGAACGTGCTGTGACTGTACACGAAGTTGGTCATCTGCTGGGACTAGTCAATCTGGTGTACCAATCTCCCATTGATCACGAAGATCCTGACCATCCGGGGCACTCTAGTAACGATGAATCGGTAATGTACTGGGCTATTGAGAGCAGTAGCATTGGAAATATATTCTCTGGTAGTATTCCTGATGAGTTCGATGCTGATGACAAGTCAGATTTGCGGGGTATGGCAAATGGGGACTTAGAGTGTTCAAATCAACTTTGGCCTTGATTTTGCGCGACAATCACGCTAGCGTCTCTCCAAGTATCGAATATCGACCAGACATAGAGTAGAATCCACAACACTATTGTAAAAGCAAGAGGTATCTGTAACAAAAACCAATCAACACCTCTCCGATGGTTCCTGTTAAAGTGCTGACCCAAGAATAAGAATGGGATAAGTGATAGAGTTACTGCGATTACTGGTCTAAATGCCCCCCAGATACCAACGCCTGCAGTGATTTCATTCCAGAGTGTTTTACCTAGAGCAATCGAATCCACTTCTTTTTCTTCGACAGGTACGACGACTTCGATTGCCATTTCATCGTCTTGCATCAGACCTTCCAAGTTACTTTCACTTGTCAATGTGGCGACGCAAATGCTCATTGAAGTGTTATTCCTGAAGAGTAGTATGCGGAGGCCGATTCTTGTCACTGGCTTCGAGCCATTTGCAAATCATGAAACAAACATTTCAGGAGATGTCGCAAAATCATTGAATGGCACCAAAGTTAGAGGGCACAGAATAGAATCAATGGTGCTGTCTGTTGATTTGGAGGGTGCATCGAAAGTGTCTAAGCTCTTAGAAACCGACAAATTTGCGGCAATAGTTCATATCGGTTTAGCAGCAAAATCAAAACGTCCTCGAATTGAATTGAGAGCGAAGGACATACTCGACTTTCGTATCCCAGACAATAGTGGAAGGATTATCAAAGATACAATGATTACTGGTAACGGGGATTTATTTTCTACAATCAATCCTGACGACTGGGACTTGGACAGAATGATTGACTCACCGATTATTAGTAATGACGCAGGAGAGTATATCTGTAATGAAACACTTTACAGGACACTTTCAAATCTTGGTAGTAGTACACCTTGCTTTTTTCTTCATTTACCTTTAGTACAAAACGATGCCAAAGGCTTGGTGTTGCAGTGTATAGATAGAATGCTTAGGCCACCATGTATCAATGTCGGAGCAGGAGCAATAATCAAGAACGGTAAATTCCTTGCTGCTAGAAGAGCTCCTAAAGAAAAACATGCAGGTTGGTGGGAATTCCCCGGGGGGAAATTTGAACCCGGAGAAAACGCATCCGAATGTTTGGTTAGGGAAATAAAAGAAGAATTAGAATTGGATGTCAGTACGGGAAATTTAATTGGTAAATGGATTTTTGATCACGGAGATATTGTTGTCCGTCTACACGTTATGGAGTGTTTTGTTACTGGGGGAGAGATGAAATTACATGTACATGATGATATTATGTGGTGCAGTGGTCCAAACCAGGTTAACTGGCTTGGACCAGACCAAGAGATTGCCGAAGCAATTAGTGCCAGGTTACCGCATCACCATCACCAGACATAGAGAATTCATCACCAATTCTGCGTGGGATATTTTCTCTACCGCTATGCCACGTTGCAGCTTCTAACCAATCTCCCAAATTCTGTCCTTCAATTTCTACAGTTATAACGCCCCCAAGTGGGCTATCACCTGGTAAAGGGAAAGCAACTTTGCCTGCTAAAGCAGCCTGTCTAGAGATGTTAAAGACTGTACCATTTATGTCGAGATTTGCTGACATACAATCTAGTGCTGTATCCAGTATTGATTGGTTGTGTATGATTTCCAAAAAGGTCTGTAGACTTACATCCTTAGCCGCAATAATTTCATCCTGATTGGAAGGGTATTCTGGTTCGTCAGGAAGTGAAACGGCAAAGTCGGGAAACAAATTTATGATGGATTGCATGACTAAATGCGGGGAATCTGCACCGGTTAATCTAGTTGAGATTACAACCGAGTATCCCTCGTCAATTGCTGTTAGGCGCAGCCTCGGCATGTTTGCTCGTAGAACTGCTTGTTCAAAGAATTTGAGACACTAAACTTGACATGTTATATCATAACGGCGTAATTATGGAGGTACGGGTATGTGCGGTAGTACCCGTCCTGAACGAAGAGGAATTCATCGGCCGTTGTATTGAAAGTCTTCTTAGCCAAACTATGCCAATAGATATATTGGTACTGGATGGGGGCTCAACCGATTCTACACTGGCGATTTTGTCCGAATTTGGTGACAAAATTACCGTTATTGATAACCCCGGGAAAAGAGTGTCGAATGCCAGAAATCTGGCACTAGACCATATTTCTGATGGCATCACGCATTGTCTCGAAATAATTGGACATTCTTGGGTGGACTCTGACCATGTAGCAAAAAGAGTTGCAGATTTAATTCAATTGGAAAATGAAAGAGGTAAAAAAATTGGGGCAATCGGTTGTTTGACTGCTTCGAGTGATTCTAAGGATACCATATCTCAATGGATAGAAGGGGCACTATCCTCACCTATTGGTTCAGGAGGTGGTCAGTTTCAGAAATTCAAAGGGAAATCCCAAACAAAAGTACCCGCTTTCTGTCTGCATAGTGTAAATGCATTGAAATCTGTTAATGGGTGGGATGAGAGATTCATTACTAGTCAAGATAGCGACCTATCTATGAGGCTAATCGATGAAGGTTGGGAATTATGGCGTTCCGATGTTTCTTGTGTCTACATGCACAAGCGTTCTTCGCTATCTAAATGGTGGAAAATGTGCCACAGATATGGATTCTGGAGAACAAAAGTGATACTAAAGCACCCAAAAAGAACAGATTTTAGAGAATTTTTACCACTATTCGGGCTTGTGCTAATTTTTCTTCTACCAGAGTGGTGGTTCGCTCCATTAGCATACTTTACTACAATAATATTGGTTGGTTTGGTAAATTCAAAATCAAAGTTTAGTTCAATTGTAGGGATTCCAATATGCCTTGCTATTTTGCATACAGCATTTACAATTGGTTTAATAGATGGGTTAGCAAGAAGTGGCAGACCACCGACCGACCGTACATAACACACAAACTTTCATTCATGAAACACACAAGGGGAACTTAGATGACAAGACAGTTGACCTCTCTAGTTTTGTTGTTTACTCCGATTATAGTTCTCAATGCATTGAGGTTTATCATCACACCATTAGGAGATATGATGGCTATATCCACAAATCTAGAAATTGCATTAAATGCTGGTGCATTTATTGTAGGATTTTTCTTGTTCAAAAAAACCAGAATTGTAAGAGACCATGAGTGGCAAAGAAGTAAGGCTGTGAAATCAGTTGGTAATCATTTCAAAGCAGAGGACAGTGGAGTCTGGGAGAGAGATATTGTGATGGATACAAACCTTTCACTGGATGCCAAGGCTAGTCTGCAAGGACAGGTTGGAAAAGCAGTAGGTGGCCTAGCTCTGAATTCTGCTTCTGAGATTGATACAGAGGTCGAGGTTGAGATGCTAGTCGACGCCGAGCATGTGAGACGAGCTCAGGCAAGAGTTTCCGGTGATGAGCAATTTGATGAATCGGGGGTAAATTCTACGATAGGGGCAGTAAGGAAACCTTCCCCAATGGACGCATTGCTAGACTGGATAGCATCGTTTAGAGGTAGAGATAAGAAAGCCGAAAGAGAACGCAAGAAAAAAGCCTCAATGCAAGAAAGGGTTGACAAATCTCCTGTAATAGCCCAGCGTCCAATTGCTCCAATACAGCCAATTAAGTCAGAAGAAAAAAGGGTTGTTCCAATGGAAATGATTTCAGTAACGGATGCTGGTGCTGAATCTGTTACAATCGATGAAGAAACCAATGAGGTTAGCACCCCAATTCAACGTGGAATCTCAATTGAAGAGATGGCTTATGGTACAGCAAAAAAAACGTCACAGCAATCAAGAAATCCTGCCTTTGCACCCCAACCAACATGTAGGCAATGTTCAACACCGAATCCAATTGGTGAAAGGTTCTGTATGAATTGTGGAGCAGAACTGTAGCGTTGTACTGAAGAACCCCAACCACTACCGATATATTGCCTGAGGTGAGATTTTGTCTGAGAAACGAGATTATTATGAGATCCTCGGCCTTGATAGAGATGCAGATGATAAGGCCTTGAAAAGAGCATTCAGGTCTCTAGCAAGAAAGTATCATCCAGACAAGAATGATTCACCTGATGCAGATGAAAAATTCAAAGAAATACAAGAAGCATACGCTGTACTTTCAGATTCTGAGAAAAGAAGGAACTACGATCGGTTCGGTCACAACGCTCCGGGTGGATCACCATTCGGCCCAGGAGGATTTCAAGGATTCAATATTAATCTTGAGGATATCTTGGGTGGAGACTTCTTCTCAAATATATTTGGCGGAGGTAGAAGAAGGACTTCTCAAGCCCAAGGAAATGACATTTTAATCAGGCATGAGATTTCTTTAGCCACAGTATTGAATGGCGGTAAAGAAGAGATAGAGGTTGACCTTCCTACAACATGTAATGATTGTGAAGGAACAGGTGCAAAAGGTGGTGAAACCACACAGTGTTCGGAGTGTCAGGGGACAGGTCAAGTTAGAATTCGTCAACAGATTGGTCCGTTCGTACAAGACTCTGTACGTAGTTGCTCCAGTTGTCAAGGCTCTGGCAGATCTTTTAGAGATAAATGTAAAACATGCTCTGGGGAAGGTATTCTCTCAGAGTTGCAAGTTCTAAGATTCGATATTCCCCAAGGAGCTCAAGGTGGCACAAGATTACGTATGCGTGGAAAAGGTCAACCTTCGCCATTTGGTAAAGGAATTCCTGGAGACTTGTTTATTGAATTAACAATTGAAGAACATCCCTGGTTTGAGAGAAATGGTATGGATTTAATTATGTCTCTCCCACTAGGTTTCAGTGATTTGGCTTTGGGAACTACAGTGAAAATACCCCACATAGACGGGAAGGAATTAGCAATCAAGGTTCCAGCAGGTACTAATTCCGGCGATACAATAACCATCTCGTCACGAGGAGTGCCTTCTAGTCGTGGTTTTGGAAGAGGAGATGTTGTAGTTCTGTGCAAGTTACATATGCCCAAGAAAATCGATAAGTCTACAAGAAAATCACTCGAACAAGTAAGGGAGACATTATCGGGACCAGATGATGTGATTGCAAGGATTACGGATGACGCATCTCAGAGAAGAGGATAATCACTCTTCACTATCATCATTTT
>CEPA01023310.1_pt1 | contig 23788 bp, 23 predicted proteins | sample 356241 | NCBI WGS metagenome assembly CEPA01 (sample SAMEA2620542, study PRJEB7988) | marine metagenome | biome: marine biome (ENVO:00000447); feature: surface water layer (ENVO:00002042); material: "saline water (ENVO:00002010), including plankton (ENVO:xxxxxxxx)" | depth 5 m
ATGGTATTCACAACTAAGTCGGATGCTTTGTTGTCCCATGTTTCTCTTACAAATTCATATGGAAGATACAACTCCAAAACTTCCCATCCAATAGATAAGAAAAGAAATAACCACCAATTACTGAATAAAAATCTACCGACAAACGTCCACTGTACAAAATGACCTAGTGACCAGATGTTGATAAGAGTCAAACTCAGTTCACCAAACTAAGGAGGATCATGATCCGCAGCTTAGGCAATCATCAGGTGTATCGAGCGAACAAGCTATTGCTTCCATGCTGGTGGCTTCCGCACGATTTGCCAATCCTTCAACAGTTTCATCTTCTGCTTTCTTTTGTTCCACTGTAAATTGAATCGCATCTGCTGCTGCTTTAGTACGTAGATAATACATACCGGTTTTGAGACCTTTCCTCCATCCATAGAAGTGCATCGAAGTCACTTTTGCAGGGTTGGCGTCAATCATGTGAATATTCAGAGATTGGCTCTGATCTATGTACGCTCCACGATCTGCAGCCATGTCGATAACATGCTTTTGCTTTATTTCCCATGTTGTCTTGTAGAGGTCTTTCAAATCTTGGGGAATTGATGCGATTCCTTGTACACTACCTTTGTGTCTTAAGATCTCATCTTTCATCTCCACCGACCAAAGGCCCCTTTGGATTAAGTCATTTACAAGATGCTTATTCAAAACTATAAACTCACCAGATAGTGTTCTTCGAACGTACAGATTAGATGTAAACGCTTCAAAGCACTCGTTGTTGCCTAGAATTTGGCTTGTTGAAGCGGTAGGCATTGGTGCAACCAATAGGGAATTTCTCATCCCGTGTTCCATAATTTCTGCTCTAAGAGTATCCCAATCCCATCTTCCTGAGTGTTCGGTTACACCCCAGAGGTCTGGTTGTAGAAGCCCTTTACTAGCCGGGGAACCCTCAAATGAAGAGTAAGCACCGAATTCTTTGGCCTGGTCCAAACTAGCACTGCAGGCTGCATAGTAAATTGTCTCGAATATCTCACGGTTCAATTGGTGAGCAGCATCGTTTTCAAATGGCAGTTTAAGCATGGCAAATGTGTCCGCTAACCCCTGAACTCCCAGACCTATTGGCCTGTGGCGCATGTTGGAATTTTTGGCTTCCTGGACTGGATAGAAATTCACGTCAATCACACGGTTTAGGTTCCCCGTTGCATGATAGGTTACATCGAATAATTTCTTGTGGTCGAATGTTCCGTTTGCTGCATCGACAAACTTTGGAAGAGCAATAGAGGCGAGGTTACAGACTGCGACTTCGTCAGGTGCAGTGTATTCAAGTATCTCCGTGCAGAGATTAGATGAGCGGATTGTGCCGAGATTCTTTTGATTTGACTTCTCGTTGCACGCATCCTTGTAGAGCATGTATGGCGTTCCTGTTTCAATCTGAGCCTGGGTAATAGCATCCCATAATTCACGAGCTCTAATGGTCTTTCTTGCTCTTCCTTCCGACTCGTACTTTGCGTACAATGCACGGAATTCATCACCATAGCAGTCATGTAGTCCGGGACATTCATTAGGACAAAACAATGACCATTCTGCGTTCGCTTCAACTCTCTCCATAAACAGGTCAGGAGTCCAAAGAGCATAGAATAAATCTCGAGCTCTCATTTCTTCTTTACCGTGGTTTTTCCTTAGGTCAAGGAATTCAAAGATATCAGGATGCCAAGGTTCTAGGTATATGGCGATACTACCTTTGCGCTTACCGCCACCTTGATCGACATAACGTGCTGTATCGTTGAATACTCTTAGCATTGGAACCAGACCATTTGAGTAACCATTGGTTCCTTTAATGTAAGATCCCTTGGATCTTACTTGATGGATGGAAAGACCAATCCCTCCTGCGGATTTTGAAATTCTAGCACACTGTTTCAATGTGTCATAGATCCCATCTAGTGAATCATCGATCATCGTTAACAGGAAACAAGATGACATCTGCGGGGTAGGGGTCCCTGAATTGAACAAAGTAGGGGTAGCATGAGTAAACCAACCTTCGCTCATTAGATCGTAGGTCTGCAGAGCTTTTTCGATATCTCCATGATGAATTCCAACAGACACTCTCATCAGCATATGTTGAGGTCTTTCCGCAACTTTTCCATCTAGCTTAAGTAGATAGGAACGTTCTAGCGTTTTGAAACCAAAGTAGTCGTAATTGTGATCTCTTTGGTAATCTATGTGAGAATCTAAGGTTTCTTTATTATCCATTATTATTTGATATATCTCTTCAGAAATAAGAGGTGCATGTAAGCCAGATTCTGAATCCATGTAATTTCTAAGGTCTGAAATTACCTCGCTGAACACATTCTTTGTTGAACGGTGTAAATTGTCTACGCATATTCTTGCTGCAAGCTTAGAATAATCTGGGTGTTGAGCTGCGAGAGAAGCGGCTGTTTCAGCAGCCAATTCATCTAGTTCTGTAGTAGTTACTCCATCGTACAGTCCCTCGATAACAAGTTTGCTTACCAAACCAGGGTCGACCCATTCTTGATTCAGACCCTCAGAAAGTTTTGACAGCTTCTCTTGTATAGCGTCGAACCTGACATCTTCTTTCTCTCCATTCCTCTTTACTACTTGTAGACCCATTCTTTCTGTCCCCCTGATTCCTTTCCTTGTGAGCGTGCAGCATCCGTTGTCGGACGCGGGCGGTTTAGAAGTCTTCCTCCATTGAGAAGCGCTGTTGTACCGCTCCTAGGCTGGATGAGCCCATCACACCGGCTTTCTGATACTCGCCAACTCTCTTCTCGAAGAAATTGGTTTTACCTTGCATTGAGATCATCTCCATCCACGGGAATGGGTTCTCAGCATTGTATATTTTTGGAACACCAAAAGCTACCAATAGTCTGTCGGCTACGAAGTGAATGTATTGTTTCATCAAATCTGCGTTCATACCGATTAGAGATACAGGCAATGCGCTGGTTACGAATTCGATTTCTATTTCCACAGCCTCAGAAATAATCTGTGTTATCTTCATTTCTCCTGCGCCACGTACCAGCATTGAGTGTAGTAGGCATGCAAAATCACAGTGCAATCCCTCATCCCGGCTAATCAATTCATTAGAGAATGTTAAACCAGGCATTAATCCGCGCTTCTTTAGCCAGAAAATTGCGCAGAATGAACCGGAAAAGAATATTCCTTCTACTGCCGCAAATGCAACCAGTCTTTCAGCGAATGATGCTCTCTTTTGGTCCAACCAGCGAAGAGCCCACTTGCCTTTCTTTTCAACAGAAGGAACGGTCTCTAGAGCCTTGAATAGGTGGTCTTTTTCGTTTGGATCTTTAATGTAGGTGTCAATTAACAAGGAGTAGGTTTCTGCGTGAATATTTTCCATCATTATTTGGAAACCATAGAAAGTTCTTGCTTCTGCCCACTGAACCTCATTTGCGAAATTTACTACTAGGTTTTCATTAACGATACCATCCGACGCGGCAAAGAAGGCAAGAACATGCTTGAGGAAATGCTGCTCATCACTGGAAAGTGATTCCCAATCTTTAGCATCCTCAGCTAGGTCTATTTCTTCTGCAGTCCAGAAGGATGCAGCATGTTTCTTGTACATCTCCCAGACTTCGGCATGTTCTATAGGGAACAGTACAAATCGGTCTAGAGATTCTCTTAGCATTGGCTCGACGAATTCTGATGATAAGTCAACGTCAAAGCCGTCTTTATTATGTGATTCTGGCATCATCTTGTATACCTCCCGGGTTTTACTCGCGGTGGAATTTACCTGCCGTACAAACGAGCCTATAATGTTGTGTAATCCCAAGCTACCTCTGGACATGATTTTTCGATTCAAGTTTTGTAGGCAGTAAATTTCTCTGAGTTATGCTATTTTGATAAAAATCGCTAATATCTAACAACATTATCGAATAGTAAAAATGTGCCCTGAACCCAAAGACATTGAAGCCCCGCTGTTTCGGGGATTACATGAGAGAATCCGTAGAAGTACTTTTTGCGAAAATTGACAAAGATGCCTCCGTACCAACAAGAGGTAGTAAATCAGCAGCGGGCTGGGATTTGAGAGCGCTTGAAGACACGACGGTGGTAAAAGGAAGGTCGACAAAAATCCGTACTGGCCTTGTCGTGGGAATCCCTGAAGGCTGGGAAGGTCAAATCAGATCAAGATCATCACTAGGAGCCAAGGGCATGATAATGCCTAACGGAATTGGCACAATAGATTCTGATTACAGAGGAGAATTAATGGTTCTCGCCACATGGATAGGCGATGGTGAAGGCATAGAATTAGCTAAGGGGGAGAGAATAGCCCAATTGCTAATATCTCCTATCCCAGTTACAGTTTACAAAGAGGTCAGCCTAGAAGAATTATCTACGACGGAAAGAGGAGATGGCGGGTTTGGTAGCAGTGGAAGATTCTGAGGAATTTATATGAGGAAATTCGTGATTAACAACATTGGCAAAATAAGCCACTCTGAGGCTGATGAGTTGATGCGAATAATGCAAGCGAAAAGAATAGAAGACGAGATTATTGATACGATATTGATATGCGAACATGATGAGGTTGTAACTATAGGGCCAAGAGCGAGAAACGATGGAATTCTTCCTCCTGAAGATTACAACGCCTTGCCTGTTGATAGAGGAGGAGGTTTGACCTGGCATGGTCCCGGCCAACTTGTTGTTTATCCTATCTTTAAGTGGAATCTTGACGGAGAATCAAATGTAAAGTCTATAATCACAGTATTAGAACAATGGGTAATTAATTCACTTTCGGACTTTGATTTAGAAGTATCAAGAAATGAAAAAATGCAGGGGGTTTGGATTGGAGAAAACAAAATCTGCTCAATTGGGTTGTCGTTTCTAAGATGGACTAGTCGACACGGGCTGACCATAAATTACGACACCCCTCCGGGAAGAGTCGAGATGGTAAGCGGATGTGGCCTTGGAAAGGAAACAACAACCAGCCTCTCAGCTTTGGGATTCAAACTAACTAGAGACCAAATTTTGAATTCATTGATAAGAAATTACTCCATACTTGGAAGAGAACTATTACAGTAATGAATCATTCATTAATCTCCTCATTATCGCACCACCATGGTAGCCCAACATCCTGTTGCAGGGAAGCCAGCAAAAGGCAACGAAGTACCTCCTGTATCCTACCTGAAGTGGTATATTCCAAGGCTAAAGGAAATGAGACCACACAATCTTTCATTCTCTGGATTACAATTTCCGTGGGAACTCGGGGAATTTGAGGATGTCTGGAAAAACCATAGAGGTCCGGGCGTAGATGACAGGGAAATTGTAAGTGGAATGTACGATGTTCCAGTAGAGAATATTCTTCTAACACATGGAGCCACACAAGCCATTAGCATAGCTATCAGTGCTGCATCACGAGGCGGTAAAGTTGCGGTGGAGATGCCATCCTACGGACCATTGAGCCAAACTGCCAGAATTCTGGGATTAGAGACGATTATTGTTAGAAGAGAACCAGGAATAAATGAATGGATAATTAATAGGGAGGAGTGGGAATCTGTACTATCGCAAGTTGACTTATTGATGATTTGTCCACAACTCAACCCCGTTGGATGGACTTACACAGACTCGGACAGGCGGTGGTTACTGTCAAAATGTAAAGAGAAAGATGTCAGGATAATTAGCGACGAAGTTTACTCCGGAGCAGACAGAAACTGGGTCCCATTCTTCAAAGAGAGTGAAGATTGTGTTAGCATTTCATCTTTCACGAAGATACACGGATTGGGTGAAATAAGATATGGATGGATGATCGCAAGTAAGGAGATAATACAGAATGCTGAAAATACATTTCACAACCTAGCGGGCATCATGTCATCACCTGTGATACGTATTGCAAATCGTGTCAAGGATAGACTGAATGAACCTGTGGAGTTAATAGAATACTACAGAGAAAAAAACCTGCCTGTCCTCGAAAACGTTCTCAGACGTTTGGGAATTGAGTGGACAGCACCGCCATATGGCGTATTTGGAGCTTTTAGAATACCCAATGTAAATACTATGCAAATGATAGACACAATTGGAAAAGAACACGGCCTGCTTGCTGTCCCGGGTTGTATGTTCGACTCTGGACTTGAGGAGTGGCTTAGAGTAGGTTGGTCTATAGACCCTGAGTCGTTCGCAAAAGCCGCAGAGGTTTTAGAGATAGTTATTCGCACAGCCATGGACATAACTTGATACATGATTAGCCACACCTAGTGTTGATGGGCGAGATTGTACTAGTGATATCGGGTGCCTCGGGCTCGATATATGGCGTACGATTGGCTGAAATTCTCGGTCAAGATGTTAGGCTCGTTGTCACAAACTCTGGCAGGATTACAATGGCCCACGAATGTGATGGATTGACACCGGAAGACCTTGCGAAAAAAACTGGCGCTTTGCTGGAGAATAACAAGGACATAGCAGCAAAATCAGCCTCTGGCTCGGCCGAGATCGATGCTGTTGTAATATGCCCATGCAGCGGCACTACAATCGGTAAATTAGCAGCAGGAATAGGTGACAACTTAGCAACCAGATCCGCAATTGTAGCACTCAAAGAAAGAAGGAAATTGATAATGGTGCCAAGAGAAGCGCCATATGCGACTGTCCATTTAGAAAATCTAGCAAAACTTTCTGGCTGGGGGGCAGTAGTAATACCTGCCTCGCCCGGATTTTACAACCACCCTAAAACTATGGATGACTTAATTGACTTCATAGTTGCACGAATTCTTGACCACCTTGGCAGAGAGAACGAACTAACCAAGAGATGGACAGGAGAGGAAATCGATGAGTGACGAGGATATTATTTCCGCCGAAATAGTCGAAAACTGGAGTGAAGCAGAGTCCCGGAGAGAGTCGTTACAATTCTTCAGAAGCTCGACATTCATTGCAGGAGTACTAGCAGCACTCTTTGTATCTTCGACTTTTTTGTACTTCTACCTTGATGAAGAACCTGTAGAATATGGTGCATCTCTTCAATATGATGCAGACAGAACTAGGTCATATGTGGAAGATCTGCTTGAATTAGGACACCCAGATTGGAAAGGTCGCATGAGCGGTACTGCAGAGGAACAAGCAACTGCAGAGTATATCAACAACGTCTTTGAGGAATTAGGCTACCAGTCTACCCTTCACACTTACGAAGTTCCAATGCATAGTGTGAACAGCGAACCAAGCCTTCGCGTCTGTGTTCCAGGTACCGTTGGAGGTGTAGGCATAGCACCCTGCTCTCCTGCCGATTTAGGGCAGGAAGTTACGGCATTCAATCACAGAATGGATTATGTAATCCAGGGATTCTCTGGTCAGTCTTCTTTTACATTTGACCAAAACATAGAGGTGGTAAGCCTAGGTGATGGTTCAGACGACAGCCTATGGGCTGCGGCAACAGGCAAGGTTGGTTACCTAATAGGCGGCGGGTCGGTTCCGAGTAATACAGACATCATGGTTTCGGCTATAGAATACGAACTAGCGTCGATTATTAGAGTAAACAAGAACTACAATTGTGGCACTATCGAGGGTAATGATTGCGTCCCCATTTTCAAAGGAACAAGTCATAGTGCGATTATTGAAGCCAACGGAGGTACAATGCCAACTAACATGGCATTCATCGCAATGAGCAAAGATGCAGGGGAGATTTTAGAATCTGTTGTGATCAATGGCTCTGGAAGGCTTGAGATGATAATGGATGTCACCAATGACCAAGAATTGACAATCAGGGTACCATGCGGAACATATTATGGGAAAAGTCCAGAACTTCTGATAGTAGGTGGCCATCATGATACTGTATACCACGCACCAGGGGCAGTAGATGACACATCCGGGACTGCAACGGTGTTGGAGATAGCAGCAATGTTTTCTGAATATATCAGTGAAAACGGTGAGCCGGATAGAACAATTAGATTCTGTACTTGGGGCGGTGAAGAAGAAGGTCTTTGGGGGTCATTCGCATACGTTGAAGAGATGAATGAGGAGTTGACTGAAAATCTAAGATTGTATGTGAACTTAGACATGAACCACGTTGATATAGACCTAGAGAATAGAGGTAATTCTGTAACTTTATTCACCAACCACCCAGAAGATTACAAACACATAGAAGCGATTTCGGAGGAATACAAGAAAGACAATCCAGAAATGGCAAAAAAATATGTAATCAATCTTGGGTTATATGAGGGAGATAAAGGCGAACCTAACGGGATGCCATGCAATTCTGATCATTGTCCATTTGTCTATAACCTAGACAATGGAAATAAAATAGGTAGAGCCGCAGTTTGCTATGGAAGTGGGTCTTTAGAGTACCACACATATCTAGATGACATGACGCGATTTAACGAGGAGAGTCTGGGTATATCAGCTACTATTTACGGGAATTACATGAAATTTTTAGCATATAACCCTGGTACATGAGGTGAAAAAATGGTCAATCCAAGTGCACATGCAAGCCATATTTTAGTCAAAAGTAAAGGAGAGGCAATACAACTTTCTTCGAACATCAAGAAATTGAAGGATTTTCAAAAAATTGCTAGGAAAAAATCTTCTTGCCCATCAAGCCAAAAAGGAGGAGACCTTGGTTGGTTTAGAAAAGGACAGATGGTTCGAGAATTCGAAGATGCTGTATGGACCACACCCATAAAGACGGTGTCAGAACCAGTAAAAACTCAGTTTGGATACCATTTAATCTGGGTACATGAAAGAGAAGAGTGATTTCATGGCGGTAAGAATCGGACTTGAGAGCTATGAGGTTTTAGCAAAGCACGGCGTATTTGAATATGAAAAAGAGGACGAGCAGCCCTTCATAGTCTCAATATGGGCCACATTATATTCCGAGCCAAGTGAAGATAAACTTGAAGAGACATTAAACTATGCTGACCTCCAAATCGCAGTAAGAGATGAAGTCGTAAATTCAAAACCGGTGAACTTGATGGAAACATTATGCCAAAAATTGGTGAAGAACCTTTCTTCAAATCAACTCATTTCCGCTCTGTCTATTAGAATTGAAAAACCTGATGCTCCATTCCCACACCCTGGAGGATTGGCAATAGTTGAGCATGAATGGACGAGGGATTGAAGGACTAAGTACTACAGCGCCTATCATGACCAACCCCTCGAGAGTCTATGTCCCATCTGTGACCGAAGAGGACGGGGGAACAATTGGTTTGGGTGTTTTCTCTACTGAGGAGGTCGCATGGAAAGTACTCAGAAAATTCCTAAGTAAATCTCATGTAATGACCCTAACGCGCTCTGATATGGTAATCTGGGAAGTAGACCAAGTAGGAGAAAATGGAATGACTGTACTTTCTAGTATGCATTGTAGGGACTGTCCTGTATGCAAGAGAAGGACGTTTTGGATCGATTTAGATTCGTATTCTGCCATTTGCGCAGGAAAGTCATGCGAAGCTTGGATAGAAGAATCAATGGTGGAACCCGGAAAAATCGACCTTGGTTGGCCTCCTACAAGATTTCTGAAACAAACTGAAAATATCGAGGACGCACTATCTGAATTACGAATTATCGGGGCAGAAATTGAGGCTGCTGGTAGGACTCCAGAAGATGCATTTACATCATTTCCAGAGGAATGATTCCAACACCTACCATACCTTGTTTTAACAATTCTCTGGCTTTCTCGCTGACTGCGAAATTAAACTCGTTAACCACTCCATCTTTAATGACATGGCAATCCCTGTAAAAAGCATTGTAAGCAGTTGCCAACTCAAGTAGGTAAAGTGCAAAAATATGTGGCTTATTTTCATCGACAGCAGTAGTTAGTCTATCAGAAAAACAAGCCATTGTTCGCAATAGCTCATGCATTGCGGGAGGAATACTACCGATTTTTCCAATTGAGGGTTTACGGTCTACCTTTCTAGCGATTGAACATGCTCTTGTGTGAGAATACATGATGAATGGTGCGCTTTCGCCTTCGAACGAAAGAGCATCTTCCCAACGGAAAGTAAATCCTTTTTCTGGGCTCACTTTCACGATATTGAAGCGTACTGCTGAGACCCCAACTGCCTCAGATATGGTTTCAATGTCTTTTTCGCTTAGGTCTGAGCGCAAATCCCTAACAACAGAGCCAGCATGTGCTTTGGCCTCTTCAAGTAAGTCATCCATGAATACCACATTCCCTTTTCTTGTACTCATTTTACCTTCAGGTAGTTTGATGAATGCATAAAACATTACTTCAGGACTTTTATGCCCTAACTCACTTAGTGTGAGGCTTACTTGTTTAGCCTGTAATTTATGATCTTCTCCTAAAATATTGATTAGATTATCACATTCTTGCCATTTCCAAATATGATATGCGATATCTCTTGTCGCATATAGGGAAGAGCCATCTCCTCTTCTATAGAAGAATTCAGTCTTACCTTTTAGTCCTCTTTGACCCAAATCTAGGAAATAAGCACCGTTATCTGCAACAGAATGAATGTCTAATTTCTCAAGCTTTTGCACCAAATTAGCAACAGAGCCGTCAACAACAAATTTAGATTCCTTGGTAAAAGTATCAAATTTTATGCCGAGGCGAGATAAAGTCTCTAGCATTCCATCAAGAACCGGTGAATAGGCTTCTTGGAATTTGGATAGCACAACATTATCTCCATGTTCTGAAGCGTGAACTAATTCACTGATTGCTTTTTCAATATCATCTGCGTCGTTATTTGAACGTAATGCTTGTGCTGCCTGATACCAGCGAACTATTTCGTGATCTTTCTTACCAGCCCATTTGGGATTTATGCTATCAGTATCATCTAGGATTTCGTCTACCTGAGCGCTGGTTAAATTATCCAACGCCCATGCTAGAACTCCGACCTGTTTACCCATATCGTCAACGTAATACTCTGCTCTTACATTGTTTCCATTGAGTCTATTCAACCTTACCAGCGTGTCGCCCAATATTGCATTTCTAGCCCTTCCTACGTGAAACGGACCGTTTGGGTTCGCACTTGTGTGCTCGATAAGCACATCTTTGCTAGCATCATTCACCTCGTTTTCTACTACAGCCCTGGCCAACCATATTGGGTCTGCTTTGAAATTTAAGTACCCGCCTGTAGCAGAGACTTCAAAATTTCCAGAAATGTTACTGGATAAATCCTCTGCAATCATTGCAGGGTTTTTTCCCAAATGTTTTGCAAATGGGAAGCAGGGTAACGATAGGTCGCCTTGTGATTTCTCTCTACTAGGAACCAGTAATTTTTCCCATTGCTCGAAATCAATCCCAATGTCTGCGAGTGCTGACTTAAGAGGTTGAGTGATAACCTGACGTAGTATTTGCATTCCAATACCTCACATTATTGGATAACGGAGAACTGCTGCTAGTCCACCAAACCCATGATCTAATTGAGCGCCTTCTTCGGTATCAGTTGAAATGAATTTCACCTCGGTACGTGATTTAGCAGCTAGGTCAGAAAATTCCTCTATAAGCGAAACAGAACTTATTTCTGACAAGTCATCACCATCTGCTTTACAACTTTTACATGCAGGTAGAGCATCTGTACGGCCAATACTTGTAGTCCAAATATCTCCACACGATTTACATTCAATTTGAACAACATTTTTCCTCATGCCTTCACTTATCAACAATTTCGCAACAGCGCCTTGTTCCAGAGCCTGCCTAATCATCAATTCACCATAAGTTGCCTTAGGACTGGGCTTGACTAGTTCTTCTAGGAACTCTGTGACAACCTGCCTCTCAGCATCTAGTTCAATCTCGCCCATTAAGCCTCCCGCATTGTCGACAAGCTCTCTAACCCCACTTTCGTTAGAATACCCAACATCGAATGTCGTCTTTGCTATTTTCTTCGTTATTTCGTGATGAAAATACTCATTCTTTACAACGAAATCCTTAGTTGCTCCCGGCCCGCCAATAATAATCGCCTGGATATTCTCTAATTCCGGCAACCAATAAGAGCACGCATGCTCTGTTGCTCGTTTGAAAAAGTTGTGTGCTGCTTCCTCGATTAATCTCTCAAAACGTTGTGCAGATTGACCACCTTGTCGATGTTTACCCATAATATTGGAAACTAGATACTCTTGAACATGTATTCTTTTTCCGCTTGCGATTCCATAGGCTGCTTCAGCACGATCGATTACAAACAAACCATACGATTTTTTATCGATTAACATGTCTTCTAGCTGAGTCAATTCAAACTTTGAATCACATCGATACCTGAACGACAGCAATGGTTGTGGTAAATCATCAAGAACCATTGTGATATGTCTTGTTTTATTATTTCCAACAATTATTGCTCCGGTAAATAGAGCTATACCACTTTTACCGGCGTCCCTGTATTTTGAGAGGGATGATATCGCTGATTCTATTGCACCCTGTACGTTCTTCTTTGTCGACTTGGATTTGATATTTGCAGCCTGCCCGTGTTCGTTTTGTAACATCTGTCGGGCGTCTGAAACTTGTCTATCTGGAGGAATTACCACCGTTACAAGTTCTGTTCCGAAACCTTTCATTTCTCTAAGATCTTCTAGAGCAAGTTTGAGTTTCAAACGTCGGGTTGCCTGTTCGGGGTCATCGCTCATTCAGGTCTCCCTCATGCCTTGGGCAAAGACTGGGACTTTCAAGGCTTCTGAGAAGTAAGCATCATGAATGGTCGACTTTCAGCACACATTAATGCCGACACACGTAGTTGCAATTGGCGGCTCTCTTCTTAGGCCTGAATTGTCCGAGGAGAGAAGCAATTGGTTCGGTCAATTAAGACAAATGGTTGTTCACTTTGAGGGAAATGGGCGTAAATTGGGCATTGTTGTTGGGGGTGGACTGCCCGCCAGAGAGGGTATTAATTTAGCAAAAGAGTCTTTCTCAAATCCCTATAGACTGGATACCGTCGGCATTGCTGCTACAAGATTGAATGCTACAATATTACAACAAAGCCTTCTTGACATTGGTTGTTCAGTCTCACCTACTATTCCTACATCAACAGCGCAAGCAGCAGATCTATTACAGTCTCACAATATTATCGTCATGGGAGGAACAAAACCAGGACATACAACAGACGCCGTCTCGGTGGCTTTAGCTAGAGATTGCGGCTCTTCATATTGTGTAATTGCTACAAATGTAGGCCACATACATGATTCTGATCCAAAACTAAATCCCGATGCAAAACCCATTGAAGAATTAACACTATCTGAGTTATCAAAGATAACGGGAGAAGAGGCACTAAGTCCTGGACAATCGGCCGCAGTAGACCCCATAGCGGTCCAAAGGGCGATGGATGCGGGAATTAAGTTAGCAGTTGTTGATGGTAGAGATTTGAGTAGAATAGAGGACGCTTTGGAAGGAAGGCCATTCGTTGGAACTCTGGTGAAGGTAGGCTGATATCATGGTTGATGCAAAGGCGATTAAGGATAAGGTAAGCAAGAAAATCAGCAATACTAAGTCGAAAATAAGTTCCCACATTGGAGCGCATAAACACTGCCGTATCTGCGGAATTACAATCGATCCGAAAGCCGACCCCAGGATTTGCAAAAATCAAGAATGCATTGATAAATTCGAAAAAACACAGAAAAACGACAAAATGATGAGAATCATGTTCTTTGTTTTCTTTGCCGCAATTGTGGCTCCAATAGCGCTACAGTTGTTTGGCTTCGGGGCCTAATCTTGACGGTACCAGCCATCAGGTAACAAAAGAGGGTCTGTTGACATATTCTCTTTACATCTTCTTACAATCTCTAGCCTTAGGGCTGTGACGCCAACACCATCAACGGACGAAATTGTAACACAACCCTCCTCGTCTAAAAGCACCGGCAAGTTAGGCTCTCCTTCACCGTCCCATTCCGACTCAGCTGTTTCCACCTCATCCCAATTCAAGGGTCTAGGTTCCATCAAATCTGCCTTAGATACTACTACGATTATATCAATATCAGGCAATAATTGCTTTACCTCATCCAATAGGTTATTTTGATCTTCTAGCGAAACACCGCAGTGCTCAGTAATATCCATTAAGAAGATACACAAACTGCCTACGTGCTCAATCGCTGCGATAGCTTGCATTTCTATCGCATTCCTATCATCCATAGGCCTATCCAGTAATCCGGGAGTGTCAACCATCTGATGAGGAACTCTGCGGTGATTAAAGTGCCCGACATGGAGTTGTTTTGTGGTAAATGGATAGTGATTAATTTCCATATTTCCACTTGAAATTGAAGATATGAATGCACTCTTTCCAACGTTTGGAGCACCACATACGACAATTGTTGGACAGACTTGGTCGACTACAGGCAATTTTCTCAAAATCAACCTACTCTCGTGTAACCAATCAAGAGATGGTCCAACTCTTCGCATTATACTTGAGAGCCTGCCATAGGCCTCCTTTCTTGCATCATGCATAACCTCAAAGCGGGCAGAACGTATTATCTTGTCAGAATTCTGTTTTGCGATTTTTCGCATTTGTTTAGCGCCCCACCCCAGCATAGAAAGATGGTGCCGGTAATCATCGCAACCCACACAAGCATCTACCATTGCCTTATCGAAAATCGGCATTTGGTCAAGGCTTGGCCAGGACTTTTCAGTATCTTCTAGATACTGAGACATTACGTCTGCAGCTGTTTGTACCATTCTTGACAACTGTTTCCTAACCCTGAATACTTTCACTGGATCTTCAACTCTGTCAGCGGATTTTTTTGCGCGGCTGAACCCTTTGTCAAGAAGTTCTTCTTCAGTAAGAACGGTCGTTAGATTCCTCCAAACCACTTTCAAATGGATACCTCCTAGTTGGGCGGGTCGAAACTCATTTTTGAATTATGAGGTGATATCAGCATGCGTCAGGGCTTAGAAGGAGGAGCCCTGAGCCCCGCATATGGCGGACCTCCCGGACTGGGCTCAGAAACTATTGGAAGATCTCGGATCACCAGATATCAGCGACCTACAAAGTGTTCACACTGGGGATCTAATGGAACGCCGTCATGGCCTGAGAAAGGATGACATCGTAGAAATTCAATTAGACGCTAGAGCGCTAAGAGACACCGATTCAACATGGATTAAAGGTAGACTTCTATCATCGGGGAAATCATCCCTTGAGATTCTTACAGTAGAAGGTGAACACTCTTACATCGCAAGAGAAGTTATCGTTCAAATTGTTTTGATAGCACATACAAGGCCGGCTTACATCGATGATAAGGAATTATTAGAATTCGAAAGAGCCGACCAAAAAAGGAGAACAAACCTTCACGAAAAGGTAGAAAAGAAGACGAAAGGGAATGACGATTCTCACCTTTGGGGATGAAAATATGGCACTGGACAAGAAAAAATGTATACCATGCAGCGGAGAGATACCTGCTCTGAATCTGCAACAAATAATGCCACTTATGGCTCAGCTAAGTAGCCCTTGGAATCTGGTAGAAGAGCACCACATAGAGAAAGAATTCAAGTTTGACGATTTTGCAACTGCTCTTGAATTTCTGAACGCAGCAGGCGAAATATGTGAGCAAGAGAACCATCACGCAGATTTTGAATTGTCATGGGGGCGAGTCAAAATTTCAATCTGGACCCACAAAATAAACGGTCTTGCAGAAGCAGATTTTATTCTCGCCGCTAAGATTGATAAGATTTAGAGGATTATAGATGAATTCAGTCCAAGAAAATATTCTATCTCGAAGAACGATTTACAAATTTGATGATAGGGAGGTCTCGCCTGAGATCGTAAAACAAGCACTCGAAGCTGCGTCCAACGCTCCGTGCCATAAGCACACACACCCTTGGAAATTTTATTCAATAGGGGATAAATCAAGGCAATCTCTTGTTCCTATAATCAGAAAACTAGCGAGAATTAAAGCCAAAAAAAAGGGATCTAACAATGTCGAGAGAGATATTGAGAGAGCGATTAAAAAAATCTTAACCGCCCCAGTGCTTTTTGCTATAACTTCAAAATTAAGTAAAGACGACCTTTTCAGACAGAGAGAAGATTATGCTGCAACCGTTTGCGCTCTACACAACATGGTACTCTCATTTTGGTCCAACGGTGTCGGTTCTTTGTGGTCAACAGGTTCTCTAACAAGAGATCCACAGACATATCAAAAACTTGGTATTCTAGATAATGAAGAAGAGATTATTGGATTCATAAGGGCCGGCTATCCAAGCGCTATACCTAATGTCATTAAACCGAGTTACGAGGTATTGACAACATACCTTCGTTAAAGTTTTACAGGCCTTGTCGCACCGCACGCTTGACACTTTAGGAGTGTAGTTCTATCTTCTTTGATGAAGTTGGTATCCGGAGCGCCACATTGAACACACTTAATGTAAGCATTAACGTAATTCACAATTGCTTTCTTCAACCTCTTTGGGGGAATTCTTCCCTTAAACCTTGCACGTGGACCATCTCTTGAACCAGCGGTTCCTAATTCATTAAGCATGAATTGGTAGACGTGATTTTCATCACGATCCATGTGATTAACAACTTCTGTGAAATTACGGAATATGGTGTTGGAACCTTCTATCATTATTTGTGGATCGGGCAAAGTCCAGCGCGCACGATTGGATATATCCTCAGGGATATTTGACCTTGCTCTATCTAGCAGAGATTCGTATTCGAAGTCTGACATTGGTCCACTCCCCGGGCCCGACCCATTTGAGGGTTTCCGCAGATTCATGTAAATCATAACGATGGTTTGATGTCTGAGTTATTACCAGAACTGTAACATGGAGCAGGGTTTGAGTATAGAGCAATTGAGAGAAATGGTCTCAAATTTGCGGAAAGAGGGGCTTAACTCACAGCAAATTGCTGATGAATTATCACTTTCCCAGGATACGATTTCATGGCTTATCACGGATAGTAGTGTGAATGAAAAACCCCAGGATGTTAGAATTGGCTGGAGAACAATAGGAGTTAGGCCACAGAGAATTGCTGCTATTGGTGCAATAATGGCTGATGTAGTAGAAGAGGAGTGTGGGGATAGTATCGACACAATAGTTGGAATATCGATTAATGGAGTTCTATTTGCGAACGAGGTTGGTAGCCAACTTGGTTGTGAAGTGGCAATACACAGAAATGTGGATGGAGCACCAGGAATGGGTTCATTATCCAATAAATATGGTCAAGTCGCTGGGAAAAAGGTCGTAATCGTTGATGATGTACTTTCAACTGGAGTCACAATGTCGAGGACAATTGAGGCAATGCGTGAGGCAGGTGCAGAGGTAGCATTGTGCATGGTCCTTGTAAACAAGACTGTTAGAAATGAAATTGATGAAGTTCCCCTCAGAGGAATTATCAGAGCCGCTGTTGTTTGAGGTGATTGTTTGCATTGGGCAGATTTCGCAGCACAAACACTGTCCAAGCGCGGAAATAAACACATAATTGCATCTGGAATCACACCGAGTGGGGAATTCCACATCGGGCACCTAAGGGAAATACTGACAGGCGATATGATCAAAAGGGCTTGCATAAATGCTGGAATGGAGGCAGAATTCGTATTTATTGTGGATTCGGCAGACCCTTTGAGAAAAGTCTACCCATTTTTATCACAAGAATATGAACAATACATAGGATGTCCATTAGCCAGAATCCCTGCTCCTGATGAAAATGGAGATCCCGGCGAGGACGGAAGAAGTTATGCAGACCATTTCCTTGAGCCATTCCTTGAGGCTTTGGAAAAGATTGATGTGAAACCCAGGATTATTGATAATTACTTATCCTACGCCAATGGAGAGTTTGCTGAAAAGTCCAGGATAGCGTGTGAGAAAGCTGGTGAGATAAGAGAAATTATCGAACGTGTAAGTGGTCGCGAACTAAGTACTGATTGGTTCCCATACAACCCATACGGTCACAATGGTAGTCTAGACGGCGTCACAGTAACAGGATACGAATGGCCATTTGTTCATTGGAAACAAAATGATATTGAAGGCAAATCCGACCTCAGAAAAGCCGATGGAAAACTTCCTTGGCGTGTAGATTGGCCTGCAAAATGGGGATGGATAGGAGTGACATGCGAGCCGTTTGGAAAAGATCACGGGGCCGCAGGCGGATCATATTCCACCGGAAAAGAAATCTCTCAGCTTTTCGGAGATACTCCACCCCATCCATTGATGTATGAATGGATTTCATTGAAAGGCCAAGGCGCCATGTCTTCCTCTACAGGCAATACAATTGGTCCATTGGAGGCCCTTGAATTGGTGCCGCCTGAGATATTGAGATACCTGATAGCCTCAACCAAACCAAAGAAAGCAATTACATTTGATGCAGGGATGTCTTTGGTAGAGCTTGCTGATGAGTATGAAAGACTGGTGTCAAGAGACTTTGACTTAGAAATGGACGAAGAAAACTTATCCAGAAGACAAAAAGTCGCTCTGGAAGACGCAAAGGGCGCCATTGAAATGAGTAGGATAGATGAACATAGAAATCACAGTGTATCATTCAGACATCTTGCAATGCTTGCTCAAGTAAAAGATGATGAGGTAATTTTCTCATCTTTAGGTAGTCATGTCAAAGACAGATTGGCAAGAATGAGGAATTGGATAAGTGGACCCCACTTTCCAAACGAATTACGTATCAGCGTACGGGAAGAACCTATGGATGGCCTTGACATTGGAATAATGAATTCTATAAAATCTGTATTCACAAATTGTCCATGGGATACAAAAAGTATAGCTGAGTCGATTAGAGTTTGCTTTAAAGATAATGAAATTAATCCAAAAGAAGGCTATAGAAACTTGTACTTAGCGATACTTGGTGTTGAAAAGGGCCCGAGATTAGCTCCCATTTTATCAGAACTAGAGCGGGAGAAAGTACTTCTTTTACTCGGATAAACTGATTACATTCCAAATCTATCAGATACGCAGTATCTGTACCGTTCGATTGAAAGGTATCGACACTTGTTGCTTACTCATGGCCGGGGTTTATTGTCCGACTTGCGAGGCACTTGTCGAACCTGCTGCGAAGTTTTGTTTGTCCTGTGGAAATGACATGACTGTACGTGGACCAATTACGGCGACTGGTCACGACCTCAACCAACTCAAAGACGTAATTAGAACAAGAGATGACCTTTCAATGGCAGAGAAATTTGACATGATTGCAAAGGTAGAGGAGGGTGCAAATCCAATTTTACTGGGGATAGCAGCACCTGCAGATGACGACGATGATATCGATATCGGTGAGGCTTTTGCCAGTGGTGAAGCAACTAAAGATTCAGAAAATGCATTCAAAAATTACCAATTTGGAGAGTCGGCAGCTGCTTCTGCTGCTGTTAGAGCAACAGTTCGTGGTACGGACGGATGGGTTTTAGTTCAGAAAGGGGATCTAAACCTTGGAGACGGATTATTCCGAGATGCAATGAATCTAGGTATGGAAGCAAGCACTCACATTCACGATGTTTCAAGTGGTGAACATGAAGGAATTGACCCTGAGGCGATGAGATCTATTCCTGTTCTAAAGCCACCAAAGCGTTCATTTTGCCCGAAATGTGGCTCAGATATACATGCTAATACCATGCTGCAATGGCGCAAATGGAGAGACTCATCTGGTGATGTGGTTTCAATGCAACTGGAAGCCAGTATGGAGACCGCTTTAATTCAGGTCGCATCACATTACTTGACAGTGATTGAAAATATCAAAAACGACCAAAATAAGGTTGATGAGAAGGCGTTGAGGAAAAAACTCGAGAAAGATATACGAAAAGAAATGGAGGCCGAATTTGAAGGCCGTAGTGTTGCTTCAAAGAGTAGCGCCAAAGAAACCTCTCAGGAAAAGTCTGCCACAAAATCTACTCCAAAGAAGAAATCAACACCTTCGAAACCGAAGAAAAAGGCTGGAGGATTATTTGGCGCAAAAAAGGTCAAGAAAACCTTTGAAGGCGACCCGGCGGATAAGGCAGATTGGTTCCTAGCAGAAGCCCTAGATACGGTTTACGACCCGCATGGAACCGGTAAAGTGCTCAAGCCTAAAACAATCTTGGCAAGATCTAGCGAGGGTAACGTGCGAGTTCAAGATGTTGTAAGGATATACGACTCTGAAGGTAAGGACGGGATAGGTGAACTAGCTTGGACAAGCCCTCTAACTGAATATATCATAGAGGCTTATGATGAATGTTGATTAGTAATTTACTTTCAATCGCATTGGCACTAAATTTACTTCGCGATTCGCTTTGATTGCCGCTACTTCCATTTTGGCTCCAGACATAGTTGTGACAAATGGAATATTCATTTCTACCGCTAATCTACGCATCATATTGCCATCTCTTACAGCGCCACCCGATATTGTCGGCACGTTTACAATGAAATCTACTTGACCCTTGCGCATTAAATCCAATGCATCCGGGTGCTTTCTATCATTTATTCTATAGACGGTTTCAACATCTATTTCACTTGCCCTAATGATATCGGCTGTCCCAGGCGTAGCAAATAATTTGAATCCCATTGACTGTAAGTCCTTTGCAATTGGAACAAGAGACTCCTTGTCCTCATCCCTAACTGTTAGGTAAGCACCGCCTTCTTTAGCAACTGGTATTTCAGTAGCCAGTCTAGCCTTGAGATAGGCAACATCGGCTCTTATATCTGAACCATAGACTTCCCCAGTTGATTTCATCTCAGGCCCGGGAGCAGGATCTAATCCTTGTAATTTGATGAATGGAAATACAGGAGCTTTAACTGCAACATGTCCCGAAGTAGCAACTGGAATATCCTGTTCACTCAAATCTATTCCTAATGTCACCCGTGCCGCTATCCTAGCCATTGGAACACCTGTAGCCTTAGCAACAAATGGAACGGTTCTGCTGCTACGCGGGTTGACTTCTAAACAATACAAATTATCTCCTTGGATGGCAAATTGAATGTTGAAGCAACCTCTAATTTTCAAACCGATACCGATTTTTTCTGTCTGTTGCTTTACTCTATCCAGCATTTCTTTACTGATGTTTTGGGTGGGTATGAAGCAAGTCGAATCTCCTGAATGTATTCCTGCTTCCTCCAGATGTTCCATCACTGCACCGATTAAAACCTCTTTTCCATCTGATGCTGCATCAACATCTAATTCGATTGCATGGCCTAAATATTCATCCACTAGCAAAGGCTTATCCGGAGCTAAATACGCTTCCGCAAGATATGCTTCGAGTTGCTTCTCATTTGCGAGTATTTCCATACCTCTGCCACCGAGAACATATGACGGGCGTATCAACACTGGGAAACCTATCTTTTGCACCGCCTTCCGGACATCATCTGAAGAGGTACCTGTCGTACCTCGGGGCATTCTTACGCCTATTCTTTCTGCGAAAGACTCGAATCTCTCTCTATCACTTGCTTCATCAATTGCGTCACATGTTGTGCCCAGGATATCCAAGTCAAGTCCCAAAACTGGTAATCGACTTTCCAATGGTAATGCTAGATTTATTGCGGTTTGCCCACCAAATTGCAACAATATCCCATGGGCTTTCTCTCTTAGCAATACCTCGCTTACATATTCCATAGTCAATGGTTCAAAGTATAGGCGGTCGGATGTATCAAAATCGGTTGATACTGTTTCAGGATTATTATTCATCAAAACAGCATCCATTCCCGCTTCCCTGATTGCTTTCACTGCATGCACACAGCCGTAGTCAAATTCAATTCCTTGTCCTATTCTAATCGGACCAGATCCGATCACAACCTGCCTAAGTTTTTCTCTAGTTTCAAGACCTGGAAGTAAATCGATTTTATTTTCCCCATGCGGTTCATAGGTTGAATAGTAATAGGGTGTTTTTGCTGCGAACTCTGCTGCACATGAGTCTACCATTCTGAATATTGGGTGGACACAGTGCTTGTGCCTAGCTTTCATTACCGATGTCTCATTTTTATCGGGAGGCACTTCCTTCAATCCAGATGGAGGAAATCCAGACAGTGCGTCCGCGATGTGTCCGTCTGAAAAACCAAAGCTTTTCCATTTTCTAAATTCTTCAGCGGTGACTGCAGATGGGGCGCATTTCCTCGCAACAATTTCGTTTTCTACGGCAGCTATTTTCTGGAATCCATATAAAAACCACCGAGTAATCCTAGTAATCTCATGCACCCTCTCGATAGACCATCCACGTCTGAATGCTTCTATAACGGCACCCATCCTACGGTCGGTGGCAATTCGTAGCCAATCGATTAACACCTTCTCTGGCAGTTCTTCGAACGCACGCTCTGCCATCCCCTCTCCTTCAGATTCATCAGCGCGAGTCAACGGACGTGGATGAGGCGCTCCCTGCTCAAGCGATGCCCAGGCTTTGAGGAATGCCTCTTCGAAACAACGACCTATTGCCATCACCTCACCCGTAGATTTCATTGAGGTCCCAAGAGTTCTATCAGCAGTACGGAATTTATCAAATGGCCAACGTGGTATCTTGACAACACAATAATCCAATGTTGGCTCAAATGCAGCCGTCGTCCCTTCACCAGTTATTGGGTTTGGTAACTCATCTAAGGTATAACCAACGGCGATTTTAGCAGCCATTCTGGCAATAGGGTATCCCGTGGCTTTTGATGCAAGGGCTGAAGAGCGTGATACTCTAGGATTTACCTCAATTACCCTAACTTCCCCTGTGGATTGATTCACAGCAAATTGTACATTGCACCCACCTTTGATGTTAAGAGCCCTAATTAAAGACAATGACATGTCTCTTAGTTGCATGTGATCTCTATCGGAAAGAGATTGAACAGGGGCGACAACGGTAGACTCACCGGTATGGACGCCCATAGGGTCAATATTTTCCATTGTACAGACGATAGTTGCATTATCAGCTGTATCTCGCATTACCTCGTATTCATACTCCTGCCAGCCCAGAATACTCTCCTCGATCAATACCTGTCCAATACGGCTATTTCTCAAACCTAGGGTCGCAATTTCAACCAACTCACCGGTGTTCCACGCAGTGCCGCCACCTAGGCCCCCTAATGTGAAGGCTGGCCTGATTAAAATCGGCCAAGAACCAATTTCCTCTGCTGCTGCGAGAACTTCATCCATTGAATTACAGGCAATTGCTTCTGATATCGGAAGGTCTATGCCAAGACAAACTTGATTGAATAAGTCCCTGTCTTCTGCCTTGTCAATCGCATCTAAGTCTGAACCAATTAATTCAACACCCAATTCCTCAAGAACTCCAGCATGTGCTAGTTCACTAGCGATGTTAAGAGCGGTTTGGCCACCCATTCCAGCAAGTAGCGCATCCGGTCTTTCAATTTCTAAGATTCTTCTAATCGTATCAGGCAATAGAGGTTCGATGTATACTTTATCTGCCATCTCGGGGTCATTCTGTATAGTTGCAGGGTTTGAGTTTACCAAGATAACTTTGTACCCATCTTCCCTTAATGCTTGAACTGCTTGTGAACCAGAGAAATCGAATTCTGCAGCCTGTCCGATTTTGATTGGACCTGAGCCTAAAACTAAGATTGTCTCTAGATCTTCTCTACGAGGCATTAATCCCCACCTCCGTAATGTGAATCTACCATTTTCCTAAATCTAGCAAATAATGGATAGGCATCATGAGGCCCTGGTGCGGCTTCGGGATGGAATTGAACTGTGAAAACTGATTTACCTACTATGTCTAAACCCTCAACTGTACGGTCGTTGGCATTGACGAATCTAACCTTGGCCTGCTCTCCGTGTAGATTTTCACCTTCCGGTGAGCACGCTCCGGAGGGGTGTGCTGCAAGCATTCCGGCTTCAGGATCTGCGACAGCAAATCCATGATTTTGGCTAGTTATCCATACCCTACCACTTTCAAGATCTACGCAAGGCTGGTTAGCACCTCTGTGTCCGTATCGCATTTTGTAGGTCTGTAGTCCACTCGCTAAACCAAGGAGTTGATGACCAAGGCAGATTCCCATTACTGGTAAATTTGATTTCACTGCTTCAGCAAGAGT
>CEPA01086850.1_pt1 | contig 23697 bp, 24 predicted proteins | sample 356241 | NCBI WGS metagenome assembly CEPA01 (sample SAMEA2620542, study PRJEB7988) | marine metagenome | biome: marine biome (ENVO:00000447); feature: surface water layer (ENVO:00002042); material: "saline water (ENVO:00002010), including plankton (ENVO:xxxxxxxx)" | depth 5 m
CCTCTAAATTTTTTAAGTGCGTCTAATAAGTCTTTTACTTTTAAATCTGGGTTTTCTAAAGCACCACTAACTACAGTTTTATCATTTGCAACTAAGTCTGTGCCATCAAAGTAAATACCATCTTTGTTTTTGATTTTATTATTTCTTACTTTTTTCCTTAGGTATTTACTAAGTTCCATTTGTCTTCTACCTGTATAATCATCAACAAAACTGTTATCACGTACTACTTCGTTTACTAATGAAGTGCCTTCCATTTCTTGCATCTCTTCATCCATACCAAGTTTTTTAAGTTCTTTTTTGATAAGTCTATCAATCTTCTTCATTTCTGGTTTCATGAATGCAGCTTTACCAAACTTACCAATCATATCAGCTTTTTGTTTCATAAGGTCTGAATATTTTAAGAATCTAGAGCTTTCATTAATATCTTCGCCTTGTGCTTTTTTAAGTGCGTCTTGAGTAGGTGCACCCTTCTCACCTTTTTTTCTCATTCTTTCACCACGTTTTCTTTTTGCGTGAATATTAGCCCATAGACCTTTTTCTTCTAGTTCTTTTTGGATATCTTCAGGAAATGCTACATCTTCAGCATAGAATTTTAGTGCAGCCATTACACTAGGATTTTTTGATAATCCTCTTTCTAATTTTTCAATTTGCTTTACAGCATTAGTATAATCACCATCAGCTTCTACAGCAATTTCCATAGCCATGAGTAGATTTTGTTTATGTTTTTCTACATCTCTCTCATTTCTAAATTTAATTTTTGCTTCAGCAAAAATATTTTGCTGTCCAGTAAATATAGACATAGTGCTCTCCTCTTTATCACCATACATCTGATGGTACTTTTTAGTGTGTTTTGAAACTTTTGTTTTCTTTAGATTACCATCAGCATCTTTATCACCTGGTGCTGGTTTGTAAGCATCTGGGTCGTCATCATCCATTTTAGCTTGCTTTTTAAACTGGTCTTCTCTATCGTCTTTTTTAGATTGTTTGACACCTTTCATATAGTTGCCATCATCTTTCATATTCTTATCTTCTTCTACAGCTTCTTTCTTAACTTTTGCAGCTAAGTCTTTGTCAGCTTTTCCCCATGTACCAGAACCTTTACTAATAAAGCTATTTACTCTCGCAAATGCCCATTGTTGCTGACTAGCACCTGGACGGTGACCTGTTTTCCAAGCAGCCATACCACGGTCATACACTTGTTTTAGTATACTATACGATATACCACTTGCTTTAGATTTCTTTTCAAGGCCTGCTATCTTCTTTTCAATTATAGCAGCCTTTTCAAATACGTTGTCTTGAAAGATACTCATTGTACATTATTTATTTCTTTGAGTCTTTAATCTTAGAAAAATTGCCATCTTTATAGAACTCTATAAATCTTTTGAACCTATCTGCATTGTGTGCCTTGTGAGATATTACAAATATGTTAGTATTCTCCATATTAGATATGATATCCCACAACATTTCTGTTGCATCAGCATCTAGAGAACTATCACCTACTTCATCCATCATAAGTAAATTAGTATTAACAGAGTTTTTAATCTTAGCGATTTCTCTCCAAGTAAACATCAGTGCTAAATCAATTCTCATCTTTTCACCTTCTGAGAATGAAGCATAAGTAAAGTTATCTCTATATCTAGATTTGATTACCTCATTGAATTGTTCGTCTAAAGTAAATGAGAATGCAGCAGACATCTTTTCTAGATGTACATTTATAAGCTTATTCATAACTGGTACATATTGCTTTATAATCTTTGCTTTAATACCTGTATCTCTTAATAGTAATTTACACACATCATAGAAATGATTTTTCTCACTCATATCCATAAGGTCTTTTGTAAACACTTTCTCTTCATCAAATAGTGAGGCTAGTAATTCTTTAGCATCGGGTAATGAATTATCGTCATTTTCAATTTTCAGATTTTCATTAAGTGTACTAAGATAAGTGCTAAGTGTACTAACCTCACTTCTTACTGATGATTGCTGATTAATCAGCTCGGTAAGCTCTTCTTGTTTTAGCCTTGCGGCTTCCAATTCTTCGGATAACTTGGCGAGTGCTTTTTCATAAGCAGGGATGAGAGCCTCATTTTTCGCTTTTTCTTCTTCAAGGCTGCTAATCTTTTCGTTCTTGAACGACTCTGAAATTTCTTGTCCGCAAACTTCGCACTCAGTTTCTGTTGTATAGTAAGTGATGCGCTTCTGTTTTTCATCTATCCTCCTTTTTAACTCATTTCCATGAGTCACACATTTTTGTTTATCGTCTACTGCTTTGTTTACATCAGGTGCAGCAATATCATCTATTTTCTTTTGTAATTCGTCATTCTCATCTTCTAATATCTTCTTTTCACCTTGAACTCTTTGTATCTCTTTTTTAATCTTATCAGCTGACTGTTCTGTTTTCTTTTGTAGTGTTTCAATAAGACTCTTTTGGCCGTTTATCTTTGTTGTATGTACTTCTTTTTGATACTCTTTATCTTTAATATCTAAACCTAAATCAGTAATTTTAGTTTTTAGAATATCATTCATCTTAGAAAAGATTGTAATATCTAAAATCTCTTCTATAATTTGTCTTCTTTCACCACTGTTCAAATCCATAAACGACTGATATCTAGCTGAACCTAATATAACAATTTGTGTAAATGATTTAAAGTTAAGACCAATTAACTCTTCTAGTTTCTTTTGATAATCTTTTTGATGTGCATCTTGGGTTATAAGAACTTCATTCTTATAAATTTCGAATATACCTGGTTTCATACCTCTTACCACACGATAAGAGGTATTATTAACGTCAAATTTAACTTGAACTACACAGTCCTTATCGTTGACTGTGTTAATCAACTGTGTTTTTGAAACATTACGATAAGGCTTATTAAAGATACCATAACACAAAGCATCTAATACTGTAGATTTACCACTACCATTTTGACCGGTAATTAATACAGTAGGTCTATCATTTAAGAATATAGTATTGCCGTTATTACCAGTACTTAAAAAATTCTTATATTGTATTTCTTTAAATATTATCATCAGCTTCTTTTGCTTCTTCGTAAATCTCTAACATTATCTGTTTGATTTGTTTCTTATTAATATCTGTAGCTACATCATCAATATATTCACTAATTAAATCTGTAGTTTCAGATAATTCAATAATGTCTTCAACATTATCTGCATTAAACTGTTCAAAGCTTTCAATTATTTTAAGCTCAAATGGTTCTTTTAAATTAATTGCATCAATATATCTTTCAAAGTTTTCAAATGATTCTTTTTCTTTTACATATAATTTGACATAAGTATTTTTTAAATCTTCGCCTTCTAAATCTGCAGGCTCACTATTGTTTGCATATATTAATTTGATATGATAACCAAGTGGATTTTTAATAAACTCTAATTCTTTAGTTGCTGTATCTAATACCCAAAAACCATGACGTCCACCAGAATCAGACCACATAAGTTCATAAGGCGTACCTGTATAAGTGAAATTTTCTGTTATACTTTGTGTATGATAATGGCCAGATATTACTTTGTTCCAATCTTTAAAATCAAATAAATCAAAACCATCTCTACTGTAATGTCCAGGAAACATAAGTGCACCTTGTACATCATAGTGACCAATAAGAATATCTCCTCCACCTCTAATAGTTTCAAAGCTTTCTTCGTAATTATCTTTACATACCCACGGCATAAGTGTAATCTTACAGTCTTCTATGTCAAAAGACTCAATAGTTTCATACACATTTACGTTTTGTTCTTTACCAATTACTTGTTGAGGTGAGTTATTTTTAAGAGAATGTTTGAAAGGTATATCATGATTACCGACTATGACATCTAATCTCATGTCACGTTTTTGTATAGGTGTCACCATCATTTCTTTTTGAAATGCTAGTGTTTGGATGTTTAACCACTTACGAGAGTCAAACCAATCACCCACTTGGATTACATGTTGTATTTTTTCTTTATCTATATAAGGCCAAAAGACTTCTTCATAAAATCTTTTTTGCCAAGCTTCAATTACAACATTTCTATTTCTAGCACCAAAGTGAGTATCACCCAGTATCGCTATTTTCATCTAATAATTTTTCCCTTATCTTAGTCGCAGATATTTCTTCTATATCTTTATCAAAATGTTCCTGCTCAATTTTATAACCTACGTCCCGTCCGTAAGTGATATGAGTAATGTTAGGAACATTTATAATCTCATAATTATTATTATACTCGTAGCCTTCCTTTTTTAACTCTTCTACAATTTGCTCTTTTCTTTGTTCGAAAGTAAAAGGGTTTTTTTCAGTACCATCTTGTTCTCTTAACAAGATTACTACTTGACCAGTTTTGGAAATTGCTCTCTTAAAAAGAGCAGTATGTCCTTCATGCCAGGGTTGAAATCTTCCAAGCATTTGCGTAGTTTCTTTATGTCTATCCATTCGTTTACTGTGTAGTCTACATCTAAATAATGAGGCATTTCAAATACTTTATTTGTGTCATCATATTCAGATTCTTTTATTGTGTTCATCCATATTGATATTGTAGGTTTAACAATATCTCTATAGTCCTGTCTTGGTGCTATAAAATCTAATATACCAGTTTTACTTGCCATTCGATAAGCTTGTCTTAGCCTACCATCATCAGAAAAATCCCAATCATCATGTAATAGTCTATAGTAATCAGCATTATGATGTGGTATAGTAAAATGGTATGCCAGTTCTCTGGCTAGTGTTGTCTTGCCAGACCCAGGTAATCCAAAGATTAGTATCTTCATTGTTGATAAATTCTAAGTAGTACATCCATCGGTTCATGTTGACCACCATAAGGACTAAGCCATATAATAAGTCCAACACATAACATTGTTAATGCTATACCTAGGATAACTGGTTTCAGTTCATTCATTTAGTTTTCTTTCTAGTTTTTCGTTTCTTTTTAACTTTAAAATCTGGGTTCTCTTTAAAGAATTCTTCTTTTTTGTCTTCCCTTACTTTGTAATGTTTACCTTCAACTTCAAACTCAGTAATGCCTGCTTTAATTGCTTCAATCTCATGTTTAACTCTTAAAGTGTGTGACCGTAGAGTAAACCCTGTTCTACCTTTTTCAGCTTTAGTCTTGGGTTTGGCATCTTCAATATCACCTAACTTTTGGTCAGCATAAGCTCTTGCTTTTTGACTGGCTTCATCACTAAATTCACCATGTAAAAATAGACTCTGTTCAGCTTGTTGTATAAGCTTTAAGTCTATCATATACTTTCTTTTTTCTTTCTTAATTCTTTGCACCATGTGAGAAAATAATATCTGAGTCACAAAAGCAAATCCATTATCAAATCTATCTCCATCAAATCTATAAGCATATTTTACTGCTGCTAAAATTGCATCTTGTATCATCTCATCTCTATAAGAATAGTTAACAAAGTTAGGTCTCAAAGCTAATCTATTTGCCATTCTTATAATACAATCACCTAGATATCTACTCATCTCAGGTCTTGGTTTACCTTTTTCCATTTGCTTTCTACACTTACGTGAGTACTCATCTAAAGCTTTTGTAAACTCTTTATTATTTACGTAATGGGCTGAATCTTTTGTTTGTCTCGCCATTTATATGTCCACACTGTTAATTTTATAATCAAATTTTTCTTCCGTATAATAACGGAATCTTTCTCCTGCATGTCTTAAAGTAAAGTTATCTCTTGACTTCCATTTAATGTCATCAATAATATCATACACTGTTGCAGGTTTACCGTCTTCTGTCTTTCTTAAAATTCTTCCAATAGATTGTAGCACTTTTATTTTAGATTTTGATGGGTGTGCAAATATTAGATTATGCAGATTTCTAATATTAACACCAGTTGAAAATACACCAAGAGATGCTACAATAGTCACATCATTCTTTTCAGCAAATTGTCTTGTCATTTCTCTTGAATCTTTATCTGTTTCACCAGCAATATAGTGTACTTCTCTTTCAGTAATCTCATCAATTTGTCTATGCAACTCTTTACCGTGGTCTAATCTACTAAAGACTACCAAAGTATTACCAGGTAAATCTGCTGCAAGTTTAGATATAAATTTTTGTCTCTTCTCATGGTTTATAATATGTGCTATCTCATCTTGATAGTTCATATCTTTTACAAGTTTTTTATCATTGTCACTATAATTTAATCTCAATAACTGTATTTTTACATCTGATATTTGTTCTTTATCAATAAGTTCTTTTGTTGAAATCATTTTTTCAACATTACCAAATAGACCTTTTAATACTAATTCATGTGTCTTTGCTTCTTGTATTGTACCAGTCATACCCACTCTATCAGGACATATGACTAGTTTCTTCATAATATTTTGTATTGATTTACTTTGTGCATGGTGTACTTCATCAACAATTACACTTCCAAACTGTGCAAAATATCCTGCACTCATTTTATACAATGATTGCCAAGTTGATACAACAACTCTAGCATCTGTTTGTTTTTCTTTTCCACCCATTATACCATGCATATCAGAAAACTTATCATTACTATAATCAACAAAATCAGACATTAATTGTGTGACTAAGTTTATTGTAGGTACAATTATAAGTATTTTTCTATCATGTATTTCTCTCCACCATCTCATTAGAGCATAGATAATTAAAGATTTACCAGATGCGGTCGGTGATAAACATAACATTCTCTGTTTACGCACGCCTTTTTTGAATGCGTCTATCTGATAGTCCCGCATCTGGATTTTTTTACCGCCTGAGTGTAAGTCAAGCGCATCTAAGAAGCCGTCAAGTATTTTGTCGTCAATATTGTTCTCAATACCAGGCATATCTTTTTTGGTACCTTCGAACTCAACATCAATATCAAGGTCCTTAGAAAACTTTGCTATGTCTTGTACAAGACCAGCATAAATTGTAGAGTCTTTTAAATTCGCTAGGCGTATCTTACCGTCCCAATATTTGTTTCTGTACGCGGGAGTAAAATTAGCACCTGGAACTTTGAATGTAAAATAGTCAGATAAAGTCTGTAAATCAGCTTTATCTCCTTCAAAGTTTAGATAAACATCATTGAGTTTGCGAAATAAAATCACGGTAAGTTTGTTCTACTTGCTCATTTGGATAGCATTTGAAAGCAATATCTAAAAATAAAAAATCTTCTCTATTAGCAATCTCCATAAATGTACCTATCTTAAATTTGTTAGTACCACTGTCATCTGTTTCTTGAAATACTACTGTAGGATTCTTTATCCTTACAGCAAAATCTCCTTCAGAAACTACCTCTCCAACAATTAATGGACCACCATCTTTTAATTTAAACATTTTAATCTTACCAGGTTCTGCACAAGGACCTGGAGAAAAAGTATCATCTTCGCTCATAAGCTACCACTCGTAAATCTAGCCCAATCAATTGCGGATTTAATTGAGCTGTTTCTCCATTTGATTTGCTCAAGAATATGATTAGCACCTTCCAAAAGTATATCCATGTACTCTATTTTCTTTAATAAGTCCACTACCTCTGGGTCGGTGTTAACATGTTTCTCAACGCCCGCTTTTGTTTTCAATTTTAAATCAAACGGCTTGTCTTTATAATCCTTTGGATTTGCTTGTCCAGAATAATAAAGTTCTTTCTCTTTCTTAAGTTCTTCTAGTTTATGATTATACGCGATTTTTTTCGCTCTGATATCTAATAAGATTGTTAGATACTTGTGGTGAAGCTTAGGTATATTAGTAGCCTCTCTATCAAGATTGACCTTGTCAATACCAGCGTCTTCTTCCCACATGGAAAGTAGTTGTTCGTGCGTAATCATTATAATAAATATACTGTGATAAACAATTTTTTTCTAATAATCACACTTTCAAATAGACTCGTTCAGAGTCTTATTAATCAACCCACAACTAGGAGACACAATGGCTCGAAGGCAGAAGAAAGCTTCGTTGCAAGCAGAATTAGATGCGTCAAAGGCGTTTCATATTCAGCCCAAGAACGAAACACAAAACTATCTTTTAGAATGTATTCAGAAAAACATTATGACGGTCGCAATAGGACCAGCCGGTACTGGAAAAACATATTGTACTGGTATGAAAGCTGCGCAGCTATTTTTGAAAGGCGAATATCAAAAAATCGTACTTACACGGTCTAACATATCCACAGGTAAATCACTAGGACACTTTCCTGGCACTATCGAAGAGAAGATGGAGCCTTGGGTAAAACCTATCTTGAATGTACTTATTGATGGATTAGGTTCAGGACGTGCAGAATGCATGCAAAGACAGAAACAAATTGAAGTACAACCTATTGAAACAATTCGTGGTACATCATTTGATAATAGTATAATAATTGTAGACGAGGCGCAAAATTTAACAATAGATGAAATTAAAGCAGTGACTACAAGAATTGGTGATAATACTAAATTGATACTATTAGGAGACCCAGCACAGTCTGATTTAAAGAATAGTGACTTAATTAAATTTGTAGATTTATGTCACCAATACAGAGTGCCGGCGCCCATCGTTACGTTTAGTATTAAAGATATCGTGAGGTCTGATATAGTAGCTAACTTAGTGAAAATGTTTGCGAAAGCAGGAATCTGACTCTATATTCATCAACGGCTTCAAAGTGAATCAAGCTACACTTATGTAATACCGAAAAAGAACTATTTTTTCTAAATTTTATCGTTATTTTTTGCGCCATTTGTATACGTTGAATGCTCAAAGTATAGGAACTTAAATGACGAAGTAGAAGTAAGATATTCCACGTCTTGTCTGGCCGCATCATATTGAGGACCATCTAGTGAAATAGGGAATGCATCAAAGAACTTCCATTCAGCAAGTGGCTTTAAATCTGCATCAGCTGCAAATAAAGAAATATTAGACATTGTATTTAAGAAGCCAGGCTCTCTTGCATCTGGTCTTTCAGTCACATTCTTTTTAGTATACTCAGCAAATTGGTCATATGATTCTGGTGCAATCATACCTTTCATCCACTCTAGTATTTGTCTATAACCTTTCATTTCTTTATCAATAAGAAATGTGATATCTAATTGTGCATAATCTAATGTATCACCAGGTACTGTTCTATTTGTATTGTATGGATTTGCAATAGGTAATTCACCAGCACTAATCACAGGTGCATTTACTTGTTGCACTGTGTAAACTATGTCAGGTGCTTTCTCTATTGTTAAAAAGAAATGTTGCGGTGCTGCAAAACTTAGCTCAGTTTGTCTAGCTAAGACGTCTGAAAAATTTTTGCTAACCATTAGCTATCTACCTTGGCGCCAGCTCTCCATTGATAACAAGACCAGTATCTGGCTTTCCATTTTGGTCCTGGGTTATCACAATTATGTCTTGCTCTAAATGATGCTCTTCTGTCTGGGTCATCTCTTTTAATTTCCATGTTTGGGTCTCCAAACCTAACCATAACAACATTACCTTTTGGACCTTTTACATAAACCTTAAATTTAGATTTACCATCTTGAGTTCTTTGTGGGTCATTTAGTTTGACCTTTGTGCCTTGATACTCTGCTTCAGTAATGACATGGTCAAATACTTCATTACATTTCTCACAGCAAAATTCTTCAAAGTTTTTCATATACTATTTATATAAAAAAAGGGGAGCCGAAGCTCCCCTTTAAAATTCGTTATCGAACGTGGCTTACACGTTGTCAACTCTGAATTTTCTGTAGTACATGTTCGAACCAGGAGCATGTAAACCTTGAGATTGAATAGTTCTCGCAGCAAATGGGTTTGATACCATTCCGTAACGAGTTTTAAATCCAATTTTAGGTTGGAATGTTTCCTGACTAACCGCACGAACCATTTGTAAAGGAACGTATGGGCAGTAGAACATACCTGCATCCATATTGTTAGTACCTTTATAACCAACAACAACATAGTCGCCGTTAGTTGCATAAGGGTCAACATAGACTTTAGTACGTCCGTTTAGTACTCCAGCAAATGTACCACTTGTTACGTCTACATTTAGATTATCTTGTAATCCAGATGTGTAGTCAAGTAGTCCAGCCATAGTTAAGGCAGATGCAACATTCGCAGAACAAAGGATAAAGTTTCCTTTACCTCTTCTTGTTTCAAATGCAATTTTATTACATTCTTTTTCGATTTGCATCATTAGGCCTTTTTGTCTTTCAACAGACCATCTTCCTTGACCATCAGCGATTAAGTCAAAGATTCCGTTAGTTGTTAGACCTTGGGCACCATATTTAGCCTGAGATAGGATAGTGTGAACAACTTCCCTATTGATTTCCGCTAGGATTTCAGTAGAAAGAATGTTCGCTAATTCAGCCTCAGCGTCCAAACCGTGGACAGCTTTAAGGTCTTGAACTAGTTCCATAGTGTATTCACTTTTGAGAGCTCTTGTTTTAGCTTCAACAGCTGTTCTCTCAATTGTGAATGACATTTCACGGAAGTTATCCCCTTCTCCCTCTCTTGTAGCCATTCCGAAAGAAGTATTTCCTTCAGCTTGACCACTTGGCATATAGCCAGAGTTTAGGCCAGGGTTTGCAGTAACTGTGTCTACAAATGGGTCATTTACAGGTGTAATTGAACCAGTATCAGTTACAGGGTCAGAGTCAGCAGTGCTAACACCATCATTTTTAGCTCTAGAGACAGCAAATGGGTTACCAGATGTGTCATCGTTGCTTCCAGCAGAGTGCGTATTAGGCGTACCTGTGTTAAACGCAGTACCTGAGAAGTTAGAGAACGGCTCATCGTACATAGCTTCGATACCAAGACCATTACCATCGCCACTAACACCTTCGTTAGTATTGTTGTATCTTGCTCTTAGTGCGAAAATAAGACCAGTTGGAGCGTTCATAGGTTGAACACCACATAGGTCAAATGCCATCATTTGTGGAACCGCACGTCTAACTAGAGATATAATGATAGGGTCATAACCAGCTCGACCAGTAGCGTTTACAGCACTATTAGTGTTTGCACCACTCATAGCACCACCAAAGCTAGCACCAGATAAAGAAGCTTCTTCTAAGTTCTGCTCCTCTGCCAATGCTTTCTCTGTATTTTCGAGAACTTGTGCAAGAACAGCTTTCTTATCACGCTCATCTACTTTTGGTAAATCTTCGTGTTCGATCACTGGAGCCCATTTCTCTGTAAGTACGTCGTATGACATGGTTTTTCTCCTAAGTTAAAATTTAGTTAGATTATTAATTTTCTTAAAAATCGTTAGGTTTTTCATTCTTATTTAAGTGCAGTTTTAGACAAGTATCTAACGTACTGCGATACAGGGTTAGCCGTATCAGTTTCAGGTTGGCTTTCGCCTTCCTGACCTGTGAAGACTTCATCACCATAAGATGATAGAGCTTTAGCTGCAGTTTCCGGATTATCGAAGTAGGACTCTTTGAGAGCCTCTAGCTTCTCTTTGTACTCTTCAGTACTACCAGCTTCTACACTTTCACCCAATTTTTCTAGGCGTATCTTTTGGGTTTCAGTTAAGCCTTCACTAACTTCAGTAGTTATGTCGGCTCTTTCGAAAGCTAGCACTTTCTCTTGCAGCTTTTCAACAAGTTCGTCTTTCTCACTCATTTGGTCTTTATATCCTTCAACCGCTTCAGTGAGTTCATCAACAACCTTGATATCATCTTCAGGTATGTCAATGTAATTCTTTTCAAATAAACCTTTAAGGTCTTTCATAAAAGTTTCAGCAATTTCTGTTCTAAGAGAATACTTAATTTCTAAAGCATTTTCTTTTAACCACTCTTCAGTAGCATAGTCAGTGTATTGTGAGAACTTCTCTTCTAAATCTTTCATTCTATCAGCATTTTCAGCTTCTAGTTTTTCTTCGATTTCTTTAACCTTAGCATTAACTTTTTCGTTAACAGCAGTTTCAAAGACGATAGCGGCTTTTTGTTTGAAGTCTTCGTCAAGGTCAACATCTTCTTCCATGTCATCCTTAGCCATTTCTTCTGTGTCTTTAGCCATTTCATCTTTTTTGGACTTCATTTCTTTGACTTCATCTTCTTCTTCATCCATGTCGTCTTTTTTCATTTCGTCCATTTCGTCTTTTTCATCCATGTCGTCTTTAGCCATTTCATCTTTAGAATCTTTGGCCATTTCATCCATGTCTTTTTTCATCTCCTTAGGCTCATCCTCTTCCTCGTCCATATCATCTTTTTTCATTTCTGATACGCCTTTTTTCGGATCGGAGTCGTCTTTCATAGGAGTTTCGATTGGGTCTTTACCTTGGTCATGAGGACCTTTGTCAGCCTCTGCTTGTTCAGCATCAACATCGCTTTTAGCCATATCTATTGTTGCTTTATCTTGAGGTGGTAAATTCTTATCGTTGGCGTTTTTCTCAATTTCAGTAGGTTGCTTTTCAGCTTTTACTTCACTAGCATCCTCATCCATATCTTTTTTCATTTCTTTAGGCTCATCTTCCTCTTCATCCATATCGTCTTTTTTCATTTCTTCTACGGATTCATTGGCACCGTCTTTACGGACTTTAGCTAAATCTTTAGCATCGATATCGCCATCGCCATCTTTATCTAATTTCTTCTGGTCACCTTTGAGCTCTTCTTTTTTCTCTTTATCACCATGAGACATTTCTTCGACTTCTTCTTTTTCGTCTTCCATCTCATCCATGTCTTTTTTAGCCATCTCATCGACTTCTTTAGTCTCTTTCTTGTCTTTTTTATCTTTGATAGCTTTTTGTAGAGCAGGTGGTAATTTTTTCTGACCAGCAGTTAATTCTTCTTTGACGTCATCTTCTTCTTCATCCATGTCGTCTTTAGCCATTTCTTTTGGCTCTTCTTTAGTTTCCTTAACTTCGTCCTCTTCCTCGTCCATGTCTTTCTTAGCCATTTCGTCCATGTCTTTTTTCATTTCCTTAGGCTCTTCTTCTTCTTTTTCCATGTCCTTCATTTCTTTTTTCTCTTTGTCGGCATGGGACATTTCTTTGACGTCTTCTTTCTCATCTTCCATTTCATCCATCTCATCTTTTTTCATTTCAGAGACTTTTTTCTTAGGGTCTGAGTCGTCTTTCATTGGAGTTTCAATTGGGTCTTTGCTTTGGTCATGTGCAGGTTTGTCAGCTTCTACTTCTGCACTTGCGTCTGATGCATTATTTTCTTTATCACCACCGACATCTTTCATTGGCTCAGCGCCTGTTTCATTTTTGTTAGGCTCAGCAGTTGGAGCAGCTGCTTGTTTATTAGCTATAGTTTCTTTTTCAGCGGCAGGTAATTCTTTATCGTTGACGTTTTTTTGTACAGTAGTATCTTGACCCTCAGTGACTTCTTCCTCTTGAGGATTTTTGATTTCGTCTTTTTTAGTCATGTCAGCTTCTTTTGCTTGAAGGTTTTTCTCCATCAAGTCTTCGATGACTTCAATAAGACCTTTTTTCTCTTCGTTATTTGACATTTTGCTATAGCTCCAAATATTAATTTATTTATTTTTTATTGATTCTCTAAGAACCTTTTAAACAATTTTAGTTTTGTATTATTTAATTCTCTACGACCGGCCTCTGCTAACTCTTTTCGAGCTTTTTCAAGGTCGACCCTCTGCCATACACCTGATTCATATATCCAATCTGCTTGCTCATAAACTCCCTCAACGAAAGCCTCTTGAGCAGATGGGTCAAATACAACATCAGCTGCTGTAGTTAAGACAAAATCTTCTTGCACTTCATTATATCCCTGACGAGTCATTCTCAAAGAACCTAATCCTCTAGATGAAACACCAATTTTTACGCCATCGTCAAGTAGATTTTCAACGATTTTACCCATCGGAGTACTAAGGACTTGTGCTTTTCCTTTATAATAATAACCATCTCTAGTTAACTCTTTAGTCATGATGGCTGCTCTTTCAGGGTTTACAACCGGTTCTGCCGGGTGGTTTAATTCTCCCAATGCTCTTGACTGAGAGATATAATCTTTTTTGTAAGCTTCTACAGCTTTGTCCATTACGTGTTGTGGATATACACGTCCATTTCTATTTTGTTTTTCTGCTTGTAAGAATGGACCTTGAATATATTTCTTCTTTTGTTCTTTACCTTCTGTCAGAACTTCGAGGTCATTGAATGAAATATCTTCTTTAATTAACTTCATTATTGCCCTCTAAATACTATGATAGCATTTGGTGATGTACCAGAAATAACTACATTACCTTTAGCTTGAACGATTGGAACTCCACCTGTCATGTTAAAGTCCCATTTACCAGTAGCAAATACCTTTCCATCAATTGTAATAGCATTAGGACCCATGTTAGTCACTGATTCCATTTTGATTGGTCTCATATAGTGATTGATGTTCTTTTCATCTGAGTCAGATGCTGGTGATTGGTCTGGGCCGTAAATATTTTTAATTTGATAAGTAAATGTAAAATCATCTGAATCAAGTGTTTCAGCTGTATCTACATGGTAGACTACTCTGTTTCCTTGTGATGAACCTTGAATCCCTACGGATTTACTAACAACTGTATTTGCCATATCTTATTTATTCCTTTATGTACCTGCGTAATTACGAGACCTTGTTTTTACTCTTTTCTTAGTAATTCTTGATTTTAGTGCAGCTAGTTTCTTTTTACCAGCTCCCATAGCTCTTTTAGCTCTTTTTAGCTTGATACCTGTTCTACGTAATCTAGCTTTTTGTGTACCAGTTTGAGGTATACATCTATTACCCTGTAATCTAGTTCCTCTTGGGCATCTTTTTCTTTTAGTAATTCTTCCCTTAGACCTTCTAAAAATAACTCTTGCTCTACCAGGTTGAGCTTCATCAAATGTAGTCATTCCATCTTCTAATGGGTCATCCATATCTTCTGGTAAGTCTTGGTTTACTAAATCAAATGAATCAGCAAACATCGCATCTTTAATTTTTAAGTAATTATTTACACCATCATCGTAGTGGTCTCTCATACCATCAATTTCAAATTCTACATCCATCAACTCACCAAACTCATCAGGTATAAAGTCATAGAAAGTTTCTGGACATGAACATGTACCAGCATCTTTTTCATCATCTGGACAGTCACATATAGAATCATTTAGGTCAGTTTCAAGAGCTTCATCTAATTCGATTTCATAATCAAAATCAACTACTTCTTGAAACTTTTCAATTGCTACTTCGTCATGTATTTCTTGTAAAGTATCTTCGTCAATAATATGGTCTGATGATACAGCAATACCTTCAGATACCTGTGCTTTTACCTTAGCACGGTATTCATCAAACTTATTACTTTTCCAGTCTCTAAGATTGCTCATCTGTTTTAGTTTCTTCTTTGTCTGTTTCTGCTACTTCAGGCATAATAAAGTCTTTTGCAATATTTGCCTTCATATCAGCTAGTTTTTCAAAAGCTTTTTTGTCTAATTTCTCTTTCGCATCAGACTTGAAACCTTGTTCGTCATTTAAAAGTTCTTTAAGTCCACTCATAATTTATTTATACTCCCTTAGCCTCTAATCATATCCATCTCCAGCTGGAGATTTTGTTTTAGTTCTTCTTCAAGCTCATCTTTTTCGCCTTTGCCTTCGTCATAGAGAGCTTGACCATTTAACTGAACACCACCTGGTAATTCAGTATTCTCATACTTTTTCAAGTTTGAGCCCCACTGCATCTTTAATAATGCTGTAGAATACTTTTTAATCCATATATCATTGTAAACATCACCATATATCTCAGGGTCAGTTGCTTCATAACATTCAACTAAGAAGAACTCTCCCTTTTTAGGACGCTTCCAATCAATATCCAGGTAAAGTCTATTTTTGGCTTTACTAAATCTAATTGCTGGTGATGTGTTTAATAGGAAATCTATATGCTCAACATACATTTTTTGTATGTAATATCCAGTAATACCTGAACCTGCAGCATTACCATAAAATGCATCAAAGTTATTTAAGAAGTATTGGTATTCATAATTGTACATACCAGACTGAGCAAAGCTATCTACTTTAGCTACTCTTGATATTTGTATTATATTTTCTGGTACTCTTATTCCTACTTGTCCACCTTCAACTAGAGCATAGGAATCTTTTAGATATAATTGTTCTTTTTGATAGTTCTTTCTAAATACTTTATTATCTGAATCTAACGGTAAATCACTATCAATTTTTACATAGACATTAAAACCTGTATCTGAGTCAGTATTTTTACTTGGATTGTGAAATACTCTAGCACCTTTTTTATATTCTGAATCATGATTGAATACAGGAGCTGTAATGTCTTGGTGGCGTCTTTGATTTTCAGCTATTACTTTAGCATTTACTTCTAGGACTCTATATGTTCTTTCATTACCGTCATAATGATACTCTTGATACATTTTAACAGCATCATCTATACAGTCTTCCAATTGGACATCAGACACTTCTACGTTTACAACAGGTGCTCCACACCTACGTAGCATATAATCAGCTAAACTTTGTTTACTTTTCGGTAGTGCCATCTATATTTTCCCGTGATTCACTGTACATGTCCATTTGGTCATCTTCAGTATTTATTTGACCTTTATCGATTTCTTTCATTATTTCACGGTCAATCCTAGCAATATCGTCTTCAGACTGAGCTAAGATGATTTTTCGCACATATTCAATAGAGAAATATTTACCTACATATTCAGTAGCATCTCTTAACAGATTCATTCTGTCTGTTAGTAGTTCTACATCTTTGAGTTCTTTGAAGTGTGTATCTTCTATAAAATCAAAAGTGATGTGGGTTCTCATTTCATCGAATTCTTCTGCAGTACAAATGCCTTTTAGTGAACATTGTACTCTTAATATTTCATTAAAGAGTTCACCAAATTGTTTCTTTAACCTTGCAACAAATTTACCAAACTTAAGTTCATCTCTTGAAATATCAGATGCTCTACCAATTTGGAAAGCTGTATCAGCACCATTTACTCTTGATAGTGGAACGTTAAGAGCTTCATATAATTTGTTTTTAAAGTATATGATATCATCAAGGTCACCCAGATTCTGGCCACCAGGTAGGGTAGTAATCTCTGTTGCTCTTCCGTCTCTTCGTGGTAGCCAGAAATCTTCTAAGACACTCATAAATTTACGACTGTCTCTGATAGCACCAGTGACTGGGTCATAATCTATTTTGTTTCTAAATCTATTTTGCATATCTCTAAGATACTGCTCTGCTTTAATCTTTGGTAGATTACCAACATCAATATAAAATATTCTTCTTTCTGGTGCTCTTGCTATTCTATAAACAATTAAAGAGTCTTCCATAGACCTTAAGTTATTGAAAGCTTTTACAGCTTTATCTAAATAACCAATAATCATTCCTTTAGTTTTATCTACTATACCAGATGGACAAAATACTACAGAATCTTTAGATAATTTAACTGCTGCACCCATGTCACCATCAGGCATGAATTCAAAATGTTCTTCTACATCTTCTAAGAATGGCATACCAAGTTTTACATTTTTAGAATAGATGGGTTTGATTACTCTTTTCATTTTCAGAGAATCAATTGGTCTTAACTCTTGAATACCATCTTTTGGATTTTTAGAATCGATAATTACTTGATAGTATAGTCTACCATCAATATACCAGTTTCTAAAAGTTTCATAAGATTTCTTTTGGAATCTTAATAGTTCTAATGTTTTTTGGAATTCTGTTCTAATCAGTTCTTTAATCCTGTCATCCATATTCAAATTGTCTAATCTGATAGATACAGGTGCTCTGTCATGCTCAACCACAAAAGCTTCATTGACTATATCATCAATAGCCATGTCAGCTTCTGGATAAAGTGCTACTTCTCTGTATGTAGATATAAGGGCGTGCTCGGTTCTGGCTTTATCGTCTTGTTCATACGTATAGCCTATACGACCACCAACCGGTAAATCAGTTCCATCGTCTAACTGAACCGGTACTGGAGAGGGTATTTTAGGTGATTTTTCTGGTGATATTAATTCAAAGCCAAATAAATCTTCTTTTGTTTCTGCCATGTTTCTCCTAACACTGTTTTTTCATAATATGCCGCTTTAGTATTATACTAAAACGTACGCAATAATTCTTAACCGACGTTGTCGGTAGTGTTCGAAGTCCAGAATTGATATCTGATAGTTGCAGAGAACTCTGATATTGTATCGGCTGTGTCAAAAGATACATCAATTGGATCGATTGTAGTTGGGAAACAACCACGTAGAACTATTGATTTATTTACTTCACCATCTTTGCCGATTTGCTCGACAGTCCAATCTTGAACAAAAGAAGCAAAATCAGTAGCATCAATTCCGCCCGCCGAAGTATTACCAACATGCGTATTAATATTATTACTCCATGATTCCATTGCATTTCTAATAGCAAAGTTATTATCGTTAATCACGGTTATCGTCCAAGGTTGAAATTTTCTATCACCTGGTAGATATAATTCTCTTCCACGGTATGGAACCATAATTTCAGTAAGTTCAGAACCAGGTAATTGTGCTGTTTTAATCATGAATGAACCAAGTTGTACTAGTCCAAGTCCAGTTGAATCTGTATTTGTGACTCCAGCTGGAAATTGAGGTATTACTCTAAATTGGTTGGCTCTTGCGCCTCCACCGATTAAAGCTGCTTTAAAATCATCTATTCTTGCCATTTATTATGCTCCTGCTACCTCTTCAAAACTAACTCCACTTCGTACTGCTACAAAGTTAAGTGTAATGAAGTTAATTGAACGATTCGGTTTGATGTATATATCAGCCACGAATCTGTTTCCATCGATTACTGCAGCCGTGTTGTTTGAAGCATCACAGACTACTTTAAAGTCTGTCATTCCTCTCCTTGACTTAACATCAGCCAAGAACGGCTCTACTGCGGCTACAAAATTTGCTCTTGTAAAGTCATCATTAAATTCAAACAATTGGAACTTAGCAGCTGTAGCAATTGCTTTTTCTAAGACAATGAATAACCTTCTAACATTAATTCTATCAAATGCTGATGGTTTGCTAAGAGCTGTTTTATCACCAAATAGTAATGTACCCTGTCCTTTAAATGTTACGACTGGGTTAACTCTTGATTTGTAAAGCTCATCTCTTTCAGCTTGTGATGGATTGAAATGTAATTTAACTACGTTTTTGTAGAATCCTCTATTCAAACCAGCTGGTGAGAACCAAGCATCATTTGTAAATTCTGCTCTTGCTGTGACTCCTGCAGTATCTGGATTTAAAGGCATATTAAAGAACTCGTCATTATATCTATCATATTGACGTTTCCAACCTGAATCAAATACACCGTAAGAGTTTGAATTCCAATCTGAGAAGTAATCAACTATTTTTCTAGCTGATGGACTGTTTACAGCCACTGTTTCTGACGGTGACATAAATGCCATTGCATCTTTTCTTTCTTTTGCACCAGCCATTACATATTTACCGACTGTAGTGCTATGTTCACCAGTAATTAGTAAGTTTACATCTTCAGTTTCAGCATCTAATAGCTTATCATAAGCTGCTTGTAATGCACCATCTGTGACAGCTGAACCATCATTACCATTCTTAAGCTGTGCTTTATAGATTGGTGTACCTGAAGAATCTGATGGTAAATCTGAATCATAAGTTCTTTTCAATGTAGCAAATGAACCTCTTGCGATACTTGTAATTGTAGCACCTGGTGTATAGTTTGCTCCACCAGCTCCTGTTGCATTTGTTCCAAAGTTATTTACTAAGTAAATCCATTCTGATTGTTCGTTAATTTTATTTACAAAGTAGTTATTAGCATTGTTTCCATCTTTACTGTTTGCAGCTTTAGATAGGAAAGGATAAGTTTCTAATACTTCGTGAGTAGTTCCAGTTGGTCTGTCATTTAGTGTGTAGACCATAACGTGAACTTCATCTCTTAAATCTGAGTCATAAGTTTTTGCCCAGTCTGATGTGCCTGGTACTGAGTCAAAGTAATCTCTTAATTTAACTGAACCAAATACGTTTGTTGTGTTGTAAGTATCTGAATCCAATGCACTATCTACAATTAGTACACCAATATCATTACCTAAACTACCTGGGAATCTTGCGTATACTGTAGATGTTAAACCTGAGATGTCTGATGTAAAGTCTGTTTCGTTTTGTATGTTTGCATCTGAATCAACTGCATTATCGGAGTCACCCATTGAAGCGTTTAAAGCTCCAGTTGCAGCTGCACGAACTACTTTACAAGCATTTGCATAAGATAAGAAATTAGCTGCTGCATACCAGTCATCTCTGACGTATCCAGCATTAGTTCCTTTTCTTGGAAATCCGTGTTTGTTTAATAAATCTTGCTCTGAAGATATAAGTGTGACTTCATTTACAGGACCCCACTCAAAACGTCCTGCAAAACCTCCGATCGACGTAGCGACGGCTGGTACGATATTTGTAAGGTCTGTTTCTTTGACCTGTACTCCTGGGCTTACTAGAAATGCCATGTATGTGACTCCTTAAGAATTCTTTATAGTTTATTTATTTTTTAACAATCTACTGAGGTTGTTTTTTCACAGTCCCTCTACACTTCTATTTATAATTGTCAATCATTAGAAATTTGGGTCAAAATTCTGATATACCTTGTCAAACCATTCAGGTTTTTCATCTTCTTCAGTATTGATCGGAGTCCATAAATCACCAGATTGGTCTTTTTCTCCTATGTATGTATCATTTTCTGACAACCAACCTATTGGCATATCATCTTTGTCTTCTAATTGGTCTTTGTACATTATTCGAGAAGCATTTAGTTCAGTTAATTCTTTCCAATGTTCACAACCAGTTGCCCACCCAAACAATACCAAACACATGACTAAGTCATCATTTGTACCTGGTTCTGCTGCAAAGGATGCACCAGATTCACCTTTTCTTACAAAAGTTGTGAGTTCTACATATATATCATAGTCTTCTACAATTAGTTTATCAGCTTCTATCAATGATTTTACATTAGAACAACCACTAGTTTTGACAGAATGTGATGTAGTCACACCTAATTTTGCACTTGGTCCTCCACCTAATTGGTGTCCAGCTCTACCTTTTGATGATGACCTCAATAAATTTTCATAACTGAGTTCAAAATGTAAGTCATTTAACACTTGTGCACCTAAGTCATTTGCCTCTACTAAAACATGTGCATCATTAAAATGTTTACCTACATTAGATATGAATTGTGGTAGTACCATTGGTGATATTTCGTTTGACCTAAATTTGGCCACTGCTTTATATGGTACAGTTGTAATATCAAATACTACAAATGCTGAATAGTCTAATCTAATACCTCTTGCCGTATCACATACAAGAATATATTTGTGTCCTTGTTTTGGTTCTTCATGATAGTCTACATCTTCAAATGTTTTTATAGGTTCTACATAAGACATATTTTGTAATTTAGTAGGTGATATCAAAGTATTACTTGAACCAATAAATTGACATTCAAACTCTTGTCTGAACTGGTCTTCGGATGTGTTAGCAATTTGTTCTTCTTTCCAATTCTCATCTCTACCTGGTACATCCCACCAGTTTATTTCAATAGGATTAAATTGTGACCTTCTTGCTGTAGCTTCAGTCCACATTTTATAGAAATGGTTCATACCTCTTGGTGTAGATACAACTATCATTTTTGTATCTGAACCAGATGAAATTGTAGGATAAACTGAACGGAAAAAGTCTTCAGCATCATTTGGTGGTACAAATGCAAACTCATCTAGGAATAATAAAGAGAATGACATACCCCTAGCAGCTGAACCAGATGATGATGTTGCTATTACTTTACTACCATTCTCTAATGATATTGACCTTTTATTCCAAGTAATAACACCTTGTTGTAGCCAATACGGTAAATTTTCATATGACAATTGTAATCTACCTAAAATCTCTTGTGCTAATTCACCTTTGTTTGCTAGTATACCAACAGTTTTACCTGGATTAAAAAGTAAGAACCATAAGATATATGCGACACTTGTGGTTGACTTACCACACTGTCTTGGTAATTTAGCTATGTTAAATCTGTTTTGATGAAAAGACGATAACATTTCTCTTTGAAAGTCATATAGTGTAAATGGTATTTCACCAAAGTCTACTGACATGATTTTCATATAAGACTCTGCAAAGTATACTGGGTCTTCCATACACTTCTTATATTCTCTTAATTGTTCTGGTGTGTATTCTAGACTTTGATAACCTGCTTTAATATTTGGATTACCAACATAGTGAGAAGCTTTTGGGTCATTCTCAAATAACTCAGGTCTTGTTTCTCTTGTTGGTGTTTCTTTATATTTTCTATTTTCAGCAAGAAATGCTAATAAGTCTTTTTTAGACTCGAAAAAATGGTCACCGAACTGTTTCCAGCCATCATGAAGCTTTGAGTCGTACTCCTTATCACTAATATAGTTCATAGGATTACTCTTTGCCTAATAACTCTAACAAATCTTTCGTGTTTAGTTTTACGTTGAGATTGTTATTTGTCACATTGCTATCTTTTGTGCCGCCTTTATTAATACGTTCCACACGGATGTGATGGTCCATAAGTTGGCCTGCAATATTACCTAGCGTTTGTGCCGTATTAGATGCCACTTCAATGGCTCGCGGGTGCTCGGACTCCTGCGCGAGTTGAACAGCACTATCAAGTACGTCTTGAAGTCTCTCGCTTGCAGCGTACAGGACTTCCCTGGCATACTCGTAGTCATCTTGACGATGTTGTACTAATTTGGCTACTTGACCTTTGGTATCTTTGACCTCGGTATCTAGTTCAGTTAGTTGTTTATCATCTTTTTCCATACTCTATTTATAGTATAAGTATAATATGAATAAGGATGATTTTGTAATTGAATTACCAGACTTTCAATTTGATAAAGATAGATTGATAGAGTTTATGAATTCAGATGTACTAGGTGAGTGGAGAGAACTAAACCATTTTCCTATGAAAGGGCTAAGTAATGAATTTAATCTTGGGAGCACTTTTCTTATGGAAGGTGGTGGTTATTTGTTAAAAGAACTAGAAACAAAACACGTTGAATATGTACGTCATATATATGATAGAGTAAATCCTAACATATTACTATGGGCTCAAATGGCTTTAAGACCGGCAAACTTTTTAAGATATCCACCCTATATGAAATTAGCAAAACACAAAGATAGATTAAGAACAGGTAGTATTCACTTTCCATTAGGACCAGGTGAACCTACTAATTTTTATGATGATGACTACAATTTAATATATCAACATGAACATAATGGTAATCCAGTTATTATGCACACTCACAAATACTTTCATGGTGTGGATAATAAAGAAAAAGAAAGATATTGTTTTCAAATTACACTAAAACATCCTTGGGAATTATTACATGAATGGAATGCGAATGGAACTCTCTATAAAAGTTGAATCAGTAGACCCTGCTCAAATGAACTCTATACAAATGTTAGAGTTATTTGAATTTTGTTCAGAAGCAGCAGAAGAAGATTTACCACCTGCTAAAAATATGGAAGTTGAAGATTATGAAAATAAGCCAGAAACTTTACTACACAAATTGTGGGTATCTAAAGAATATGACAGATTATTTTTAGGTTGGCACGGTGAAAGATTAGTAGGTATATCAGCTTGTTATAAGTTAAATAATAAAGTTATGATATGTGGCTGCCGTTCTTGGACTGTACCAGATATGAGAACTAAATATGTTCATGGTAATCATATATTCCCTGAACAGTTTAAATATGCCAAGAAAAAAGGATGCCATGCGGCTTGGTTTACATTTAATGATTACAATGTATGGCTATATAAATTTTTAAAAAGAATTAGTGAAGGTAAAGCTACTGCATTTGGTATGAAAAACTCAGATACATATAA
>CEPA01079295.1_pt1 | contig 23530 bp, 23 predicted proteins | sample 356241 | NCBI WGS metagenome assembly CEPA01 (sample SAMEA2620542, study PRJEB7988) | marine metagenome | biome: marine biome (ENVO:00000447); feature: surface water layer (ENVO:00002042); material: "saline water (ENVO:00002010), including plankton (ENVO:xxxxxxxx)" | depth 5 m
GATATGCTTGAGTCAGTAATTATAATAATCCTTATATTTTCTATAATTATTATAGCGCTTGTTAAGTTTCCTCAAAAAAAAAGTGATTCATCTTTTGATGATGTTATGAAACGATATGAAGAAAATCTTATTACTTTAAATAATGATATTCAGTCTTTTAAAGAACCGATGGGAAAATTAAGAAATTTTTTATCTGGTTCAACCTCAGTTGGTTCGTTTGGTGAATGGAACTTAAAATCAATTCTTGAAGATATTTTTACAAATGACCAATATATTGAGAATGTTGAAATAATTCCAAATTCTGGAATGCAAGTTGAATTCGCTGTAAAATTACAAGACGGACTTTTGATGCCAATAGATGCAAAATTTCCATCAGGTCTTTATGATAAATATCTTAAAGCTGCAGAAAATTTAGACAAGAAAGCAGTTGATGAGTCTGAAAAAGAGATTATTAGACACTTAAAAAAAGAGTCTAAATCTATTAGTTCAAAATATGTTTTAGAGGGTGTTACTACTGATTATGCTATACTTTACTTGCCTAGTGAGAGTTTGTTTCAATTGGTAATGAAATTAAATATAAAAGAAAAGATATTAAAAGAGGATAGAATCCTTATTTTAGGACCAAATTCTTTAGCCGCATATATTATCAGTTTACAGATGGGTTTCCGTACTCTTACCCTAAATAAAAGAACATCAGAAATAATTAAAGAATTTGGTATTTTTAAGAGAGAGTTTGAAAGATTTAGTAATTCAACTGAGGAATTAAGGAAGAAAGCTCAAACAATGACTAAAGTTATTGATGAGCATGAAATAAGAGAAAAACAGATGAGTCGCTCGATAGAAAGAATGGAGAAATTTCAGGACGAAGATTAAAATTTTCAAGGGTCATTTGACTTAAAAAGATCTTAGGCTTATAAACCTCTTTGTTGTTTACCCTTGGGGGATTAATATGAAAAGAACTTTTCAACCAAGTAATATTGTAAGAAAAAGAAGACATGGATTTAGGTCAAGAATGTCCACTGTTGGTGGTAGAAAGATTTTATCTAACCGAAGAGCTAAAGGTAGAAAAAAACTCTCTGCATAAATTTAAATGACATTAGAGCATAAAGAAAGAAAAACCTCATCACTTAATAATTTAGCTAAAATTACAAAACGATCGGATTATCTAAGAGCTTCAAAATCTAAATACCTAGTTTCTGAGTCTTTTATTTTACAATTTCATAATAGGAAAGACTCTGAAGAGCCTAGATACGGAATAACCGTCACAAAAAAAATTGGTAATGCAACTAAAAGAAATAAAGTAAAAAGAAGAATTAGACATCTAATAAAAGATTTTCTTCCAAAATATGGAAAAAATGGTTACGACTATGTTTTTATTGCTAAAGAAAATTTAATTAATGAAGATTGGGATAAATTAAAATTAGAGTCTATATCTGTTTTGAAAGATTTGAAATATGAGTGATATGTCCAGATATTTATTTGCTATAGTTCTTGCTATGGGCATTCTGTTTGCGTGGCAAATTTTATTTCCACCTGAACAGAGAGAAGTTAATAGTGATAGCACTATTGAACAAAATAATAGTATTCAATCAAATATAATTAATGATGAAATTATTAATTCCTCTGAACCTTGTAGAGAAGAAAGAGTCCCAATTTTAAGTGATAAAATTAGTGGTTCTATTAATTTATGTGGTGCTATAATTGATCAAGTTTTTCTGAAAGATTTCAAAACATCAACAAAAGAAGACTCTGATTTTGTTCAGTTTTTTAACCCAAAAGAGAGTGAGAAAGCTTTTTACGTCGAATCTGGTTGGAAAGCCCCCAAAAATATTGAATATAATCTTCCTAATAATGATACTCTTTGGAAACTTGAGGAAGGGTACACCCTTACTCCAGAATCACCGATAGTTATTAGTTGGGGTAATAATAATGGATTGGTTTTTAAACAAAAAATTTCAATTGATGAAAATTATATTTTTAATATTGAGCAGACAATAATTAATAATTCACCAGGATCAATAACTGTATTCCCATATCAGCAATTATCAAGGAAAGAAGCGCCTACCAGCCAAGCTTTAGGACTGCTTCATGAGGGACCAACTGGATATTTTGATGAAAAACTTGAAGAAATTGATTATGATGATTTAGAAAATAATGATTTTAGATCAGAATTTAAGGATGGTTGGGTAGGTATTCGTGATAAATATTGGGCAACTGCTATAACCTCATTAGATAAAGATAGTAAAAGAGCAATTTTCAAAACATCTACTGATGCCTTTGATAAATTTTACAGAATTGGTTATATAGGCGATCTAACAGGTGCATCCTCAGGTGAGAGTGTTTCTTCCACAAATCTTGCTTTTATAGGGGCCAAAGAAGTAAAAATTATTCAAAAATATTCTGATAATGATGTCTTAAATAGATTAGATTTGATCATTGATTGGGGTTGGTTTTATTTTTTAGCAAAACCTCTATTCTATGTCTTGGATTTTCTTTTTTCCTTCTCAGGTAATTTTGGTGTAGCGATACTATTACTTACTATATTAATTAAGGTTGTCTTTTTTCCAGTAGTCAACAGATCTTATGTCCAAATGGCAAAGATGAGAAAAGTTCAGCCAGAAATAACAAAGCTTAGGGAACTATATGGTGACGACAGACAAAAGATGGCTTTAGAAATGCAATCCTTATATAAGAAGGAAGAATTAAAACCTTTGTCTGGATGTTTACCTGTCTTAATCCAAATACCTGTTTTCTTTGCATTATACAATGTTCTTCTTGTCGCATTAGAAATGAGACATGCTCCTTTTATTGGCTGGATCAGAGACTTATCTGCACCCGATCCTATTTCATTATTTAATGGATTTGGTCTTATTAGTTGGGAACCACCTCAAATTCTCATGATTGGTATTTTTCATATTCTATTTGGACTAACTTTTTTTCTGCAAACGAAATTGAATCCCGCACCACCTGACCCAATCCAAAAAACGCTTTTTACTTGGATGCCGATCGTTATGGTATTTATTGCAGCTAACTTTCCTGTTGGTCTAGTTATATATTGGGCCTGGAATGGTATTCTCTCAATTATGCAACAAATGTATATAATGAAAAAGCAAGGAACAGAAATTGCTTTGTTTGCTAAATCTGACAAGAATTAAAATATATAATTATTATGAAAACTGAGAATGAAATTGGAAACAATAATGATTTCAGGAAGTCATTATTTAATAATAGCGTCTCTTTTTTGCTTGGAGTTACACAAATTCAAGATCTGCCAGAAGATTTCACTCCTGAAGTTGCTTTTTTTGGAAGATCAAATGTGGGTAAATCTTCCTTATTAAATTCTATTACAAATAAAAACAAACTGGCTTTCACTTCCAAAAGTCCTGGCAGGACAAGAGAGTTAAATTTTTTCTCATTAAAACATAATAATAAAACATTAATTAATATTGTTGATATGCCTGGTTACGGATTTGCAAAAGCTTCAAAGGAACAAATAAAAAAGTGGACGAAACTTTCAGATAACTATCTAAAGTCAAGAAAGAATCTGCGCAGGGTCTTTTTGTTAATTGATGCAAGAAGAAGTATAATGCCTGTTGATATTAATATCATGGATATTATGGATGATTATGCTGTATCATACCAAATCGTTTTGACTAAAATAGATAAAATCTTAGAAGTTGAAAACCTTACTGAATTAGTATTAAAAGAGATAGAAAAAAGAAAAGCAGTTTTTCCAAATATTTTAATCACTTCATCAAAAAAAAAATATGGGGTTAACGAAATAAAAAAAGAGATTATAAGCTTAATTGATTGAGAATTAAAAATGATTAAAGAAAATAACATTGCTAAAGAATGGCTTAGTAATGCTGATATGTTAACAGAAGCTTTACCTTATATGCAAAAATATGCTGAGTCTGTTGTTGTTATAAAATACGGCGGTAATGCAATGAAGGACTCTGAATCTATATCAGCCTTCTGTGAAGACATAGCTTTATTAAAACAAAGCGGTCTAAAGCCAGTTATTGTCCATGGTGGAGGACCTCAAATAGGTAACATGCTTGAAAAAATAGGTATAGAAACAAAATTTGAGTCTGGGATGCGAATTACAGATGATAAAACACTTGAAATAGTTGAGATGGTGCTTTGTGGAGGTATCAATAAAGAGATAGCATCTAAAATAAATAATTGTGGATGCAAGGCTATTGGTTTATCGGGTAAAGACGCATCAATGATTATTGCAAAAAAACACAATGGTAAAATTAAAGATGAGTCAAATATAGAGAAAATTATTGATTTAGGTTTTGTTGGTATTCCAGAAAAAGTAAATACTGAAGTCATTGAGGTGCTTATTACTAATGATTTTATTCCTGTAATTGCACCACTTGGTATCGATGATGAAGGTAAAACTTATAACATTAACGCGGATACTGTTGCTGGTGTAATTGCACATTCTTTAAATGCAAAAAGACTTTTAGTTTTAACTGATGTTGAAGGTGTTAAAGATAAGGAAGATAATATTATTGAAGAACTAACAAAAGAGGAGGCTGAAACCCTCATAGCAAATAAATCAATTTCTGGTGGAATGTTACCAAAAGTTGATACCTGTATCGAAGCCATAGAAAATGGTGTAAACGCTGCTGTTATTGTCGATGGAAGAGTGAAACATGCAGTGCTGCTTGAACTATTTACTGAACATGGTGCAGGAACATTGATTAGAAAAAATAATGTACCTAAATAGGATTAAAAACTGGGTATTTGATTTAGATAATACTCTTTACTCGCCAGAAGTAGAAATTTTTAGTCAAATAGACAAAAGAATGACAGAGTTTATTAAAAATAAGCTTAATACAAGTAATGAAAAAGCTTTTGAAATTCAAAAAAAATATTTTCTAGAATATGGCACAACTCTGGCTGGTTTAATGAAAGTGGAAGATATAAACCCTGACGAATTTCTTGAGTATGTTCATGATATTAATTTAGAAATATTAAAACCGAACGAAGAGTTGAACGAGATAATAAAAGAATTACCTGGTAAAAAATTTATTTATACGAATGGATCAAAAAAACATGCTGAAAATGTTTTAAATAAACTCAAAATGCAAAAAATATTTGATCATATATTCGACATTAAAGAGAGTAATTTCATCCCCAAACCAAATATAAAATCATATCGAAAGTTTATCAAAAAAATGAATATAGATCCGCAGGTTTCAGTTATGTTCGAAGATATTGGAAGAAACCTTGAGCCAGCAAAAAATATTGGTATGCAAACTGTACTTATATTAAGAAAAATCACAAATAAGGCAAAAAATTCTAAGATTAAAGATTACGACTCACTTTGGGATAATGATAATTTTGCTGATTATATTACTGATGATCTGGTAAAATTCTTTAATAAACATTATATATAATCACTGCACAGAGAATATAAATGAATAATCAAATTGAAATAATAGAGGAAGCTTTTACTAGGATTGAAAATATAAATTCTGATAGTGATAAAGTCATCCTAGATGCCATTAATAATGTTATTCAAGAGATTGATAACGGTAACCTGAGATTAGCAGAACAAATTAATGATAATTGGATAGTGAATGAATATGCAAAAAAAGCAATATTGTTATATTTTCGTATAAAAAAAATGAAATTAATCTCATGTGGTCCTGATAATTCAAACTGGTGGGATAAAATTGACCCTAAATTTAATTCATGGGATGAAAAAACATTTGATGAAGCAGGTTTTAGAGCAGTACCTGGTTCTATAGTTAGATATGGTGCATTTGTAGGAAAAGGTTGTGTGTTGATGCCAAGTTTTATTAATATCGGTGCCTATGTCGACGAAGCAACTATGGTTGATACATGGGCTACAATTGGCTCATGTGCACAAATAGGTAAAAATTGTCATATTTCTGGTGGTGCAGGTATTGGTGGTGTGTTGGAGCCTTTACAAGCTAATCCAGTTATTATTGAAGATGATTGTTTCATAGGTGCTAGGTCAGAAGTTGCTGAAGGTGTTATTGTAAAAAAAGGTTCTGTAATATCAATGGGTGTATTTCTCACAGCCTCTACACCAATTTTTAATAGGGAAACAGGGGAAACAATTTTTGGAGAAATACCTGAATATTCTGTTGTTGTACCTGGAAGTATGCCCTCAAAAAATGTTGAATCAAAAGCCAATCTATCATGCGCTGTGATTGTTAAAACAGTAGATGAAAAAACTAGATCTAAAACATCAATAAATGAACTATTAAGAGATTAAAATGATTTATGATCCACTAGAGTTAACATCAGAATTAATTAGATGTCGTTCGGTAACTCCAAATAACGATGGTGCAATTGAGCTATTATCAAAGAAACTTGAAGATATCGGATTTGATTGTGAAATCATTGAATTTACAGAAGAAGGTACAGAACCAATTAAAAACTTATGGGCTAGAATTGGAAATAAAAGACCTTGTCTTTCCTTTGCTGGTCACACAGATGTTGTTCCTGTAGCGGATGAAGAATCTTGGTCTTGCCCACCTTTTTTAGGAAAAAATAATGGTGAGGCTATAATTGGTAGAGGTGCGGCAGATATGAAAGGATCGATAAGCTCTTTTGTTTCAGCTGTTAGTAAATTTTTAGTTGAAAACTCAAACCCGTTTGAAGGTTCAATCGCATTTATAATTACAGGTGACGAAGAGGGGGTTGCAATAAATGGAACATCTAAATTATTAAAATGGATGGAAAAAAAAGGGTATTCATTTGATGACTGCATAGTAGGTGAACCAACAAACCCGAATAGTTTAGGTGAGATGATAAAAATTGGTAGAAGAGGAAGTACAAATATTACAATAACATGTAACGGCTTGGAGGGGCATGTTGCTTATCCTCATTTAGCTGACAACCCTATTCCAAAATTAGTCAAAATTATAAATGAACTTATTAGCCAGCCTCTTGATGAAGGAAATGAATATTTTGATGCCTCCAATTTGGAATTAACCTCTATTGATACTGGGAATTTTGCAACAAATGTCATTCCGTCAAGCATTACTGCATGCTTAAATATTCGCTACAATGATAATTTTGATAAGGATAAAATTGAAGATGAAATTAATAAAAGGTTAAATTGTTTTGATTATGATTTTGATGTTGAATTTCAACATTCTGGTGACTCATTTATAACAAAACCTGGCCAGTTTGTTAATGATCTTCAAGCAATTATTGAAAAACATAGTGGAATAAAACCAGTTTTATCAACAACTGGCGGCACCTCAGATGCCAGGTTCATCAAAGATTATGGAAGAGTTGTTGAATTTGGTCTAATTGGAAAATCAATGCACAAGATTGATGAGTTCTCAAAAAATGAAGATATTATTATGTTGAGGGATATTTATTTTGATGTTCTAAGAAAGTATTTTTCTTAATAATCAACAGATTCAAAATATAATCCCTCAGGAGGAGCAAGTGGCCCACATTTGCTTCTTTCCTTCTTATTTAGTATTTCACTAACCTTATTTGAATTCCATTTGCCTTCACCTACCAATTTTAAAGAACCAACTATTGAGCGAATTTGATTATGTAAAAATGATTTAGCTGAGAACGAAAAAAAAATTTTATCCTTCTTATTTTTTATTTCAATATTGTCTAGTGATTTTATTGGTGTATTAGACTGGCAATTTACGGAACGAAAAGTAGTAAAATCATGGGTACCAATTAAGTGTTTTGCTGCAATCTGCATTTTTTCAATATTTAATTGGCTTCCAACTCTCCAATAAAGACCTTTGTCAATAGTTAATGGCTGTCTTCGGTTTATAAGCTTGTAAATATAATGTCTTTTTTTTGCAGAAAACCTTGCATGAAACTTTTCTGTAACTTCATCAACTTTTATTATAGAAACTAATTTTGGTCTCAAATAGTTATTTAGTGCCTCCCGTATCTCATTCTTATTTGTATTTCTATTAATATCGAAGTGAGCTACCTGACCAATTGCATGAACACCTGAGTCAGTTCTACCGGCCCCATATATCTTTTGTTTTTCACCAGAAAATTTATATATGGCAGCTTGAATGGTATCTTGTACTCCTGATGAGTCTTTTTGGCTTTGCCATCCATTAAAGTGTTTGCCGTTATATTCTATTGTTAACTTCCACCTATGCATCTAAAAAAAAATTTTTTCACCAGACAAAAAATTCCTTCCTCTCAAATAATCATCAAATTTCATGATTTTTTTTCCTTCTGGTTGAACTTTATCTATATTTAATGATTTAGATCCACAGCCTAAAAGATTATCTTTAGATAGAACTCCAATTTTGCCCTCAATATTGACTATTGAGGCGCTAAGAATTTTCAGTCTTTTATTATCTTTTGTTATAGTCCAGGCGCATGGAACAGGGCTTACTGAATTTATTAAATTCTTTATTTTGATAGCATCTAAGCTCCAATCAATTTTCGTATCATTTTTTTCAATTTTATCAGCATAAGACGCATTTGAATGATCTTGTTCTTTTGCAATTAATTTTCCTAAAATATAATTTTGAATAGTTAAATTAATTGTTTTTGCTGCTTTTATTGATAATGTATCATGAATAGTCATAAAATTGTCATTATCATCTATTTGTATCTCCTCAGTACATAGAATAGGGCCAGTGTCCAAACCCTTTTTCATAAGCATAAATGAAATACCTGTTTTCTTGTCACCCGCCATAATTGATCTTTGTATAGGGGCAGCACCTCGCCATTTAGGGAGTAAAGAAGCATGTACATTAATACATCCGTATCTGGGTATCCTAAGGAAACGCTCTGGTAATATTAACCCATAAGCAGCTACTATTATGATATCCAGGTTTTGTTTATCTAAAAAATGATAATCATCATCATTTAACTTTTCAGGCGCTCTAACACATAGTTTATTTTTACTTGCAATCTCATATACTGGTGAGTTCTTACTTCTCATCCCTCGACCAGCTGCCTTACCAGATTGAGTATAAACACATTTGATATTATAACTTTCATTGACGAGGCTTTCTAATATGGGGACAGCAAAACCAGGAGTACCCATAAATACAATATTAGGATTGTCTAGCAATAAATTATTGATCATTGTAACGAGATAATCGATTTTCTTGAGTTGGACTTTTTTGAAATTTGACTGATTTTTTTATTGATAAATCTCTTTTAAGTCTTGATAGATGGTCAACAAACACTATACCTTCTAGGTGATCCATTTCATGCTGAATTACTGTCGCTAACAAACCCTCACAATGTTTTGTCTCTTCAATACCATCTCTATTAAGGAATTTTACAACACACTTATCTGGCCGCTCAATTTCTTCCCATATACCAGGTACAGATAAACATCCTTCTTCAAATGAACTCAAATTATTGGAAGGATTGATTATTTCAGGATTTATGAAAAATTGTGGATCTTTCTTTTTGTGATCTTGTTTACTTACTGAGGAAATATCAATTACAAGCATTCTTAATGGAACTCCAATTTGAATTGCGGCAAGACCTATACCTGGAGCTGCATACATAGTTTCAAGCATATCGTCTAATATCCCTCTGATTTCATCATTAACTTCAGCAACGGGCTCAGACACCTTTTTCAGGATTGGATTTGGTACCTTTATTATTTCTCTTATAGCCATATTATTTGATAAACTGACATGTAGAAGTTAGCAATAGAATATTGCTTAAAAAGGTTGTCTGGATTCTATTGCTTCCAGCAAAGTACCATCATCCATATAATCTAACTCACCTCCAACAGGAACCCCTCTCGCAAGTCTCGAAACTTTTACACCAGTATCAGCTAACTGATCAGTAATATAATAAGCAGTTGTTTGACCATCTATCGTTGCATTCATGGCTAAAATAATTTCCCTTGTTTCTTTTTCTTGCGCTCTTTTTACTAACAAAGATATACCTAGATCATCAGGGCTTACTCCATCAATCGCTGATAAAGTTCCTCCTAATATATGGTACAATCCTTTATGCACAGATGCTCTTTCTAAGGCCCATAAATCAGCGACTTCTTCTATTACAACAATCATTGATTTATCTCGATCATTGTTTTGACAAATACCACATGGACTTTGAGTATCAAGATTTCCGCAAACTGAACATTTCACTATTGAGTTAGCAGTATCAATTAAAGATTTCGATAGAGGTCTCATCAGCGAGTCAGGTTTTTTTAGCATATTTAAGGCGAGCCTTCTTGCAGAGCGAGGACCGATACCAGGTAATCTTGCTAAAAGTTCTATAAGGTTATCAATTTCAGTTTGACTCATTTTAATTTTCAATCTTATTTACAGAGGTAATTTCTGTTTCAGGAAATGCTTCAAATACTTTTTTCATATCATCAGTATTGCTAAGTTCATCAATAATATTATCTTGCTTTTGTTTTTCTTTCTCTAAAATTGTATCTTCACCTCTTTTTGTTGAAACATTTATAATCCATCTTTGTTCAGTCCATTCATATAGTTTAGCAATTAAATCCTTTATAATTTCTTCATTACCTTCATCTACATTTATGTCAATATGCCCACTCTCAAAACTAACCAGACGTACATCTTCCTGTAAAAATTTTTTTAAAATTAAATTTTTATTTTGGCCTGCAATATCAATTATTTTCTCATAAGAATTTATTGTAGTTATTTCTTTTTTATTTTTACTATGATCTGAATGGTCATTTTTTGATGAACCATCAACTAAATTTTTTTTTTTAATCATATCATCAGTCTCAAGAGAATTAATTATTTCCTCAGGTGAGGGTAAATCTGAAACATAAGCCATTCTAATTACAACCATTTCTAAAGCAGAGAATGCGTTAAATGAATTTTTTATTTCTTCACTTGCTTTTAGTGTCATTTGCCAAAATCTAGATAATTTCTTGATATCTAATTTTTCTTGTAATGCAATCAAACGTGTAAAATTTTCTGGACCCAATATTAGATTATCTTTCTTTTCTTTTGCGACCTTAAGTAGTGTTGATTCATGGATAATTTCGCCAAGATTTGTAATTATGTTTAATGGATCACCACCTCTTTCAGTTTGTAATTTAATCACATCAAGCGCTTCTTGGATATTACCAGATACTATATATTCAAATAAATCAATAATTAGTGAATTATCAGATAAACCTAACATATTTCTAACAGACCCCTCGTCAATGCTCGAGTCATATTCTGAAAGTGTTATTGTTTGGTCTAAAATTGATAATGCATCTCTTGCCGAACCTGCTGCTGCCCTACCGATTATCGATAGTATATTGTTTTCAATATTAACATTTTCACTTTCACATACTCTTGTAAGAAGTCTCATCATGTTTTCTTCATCAAGTTGTTTTAAATCAAATCTTTGGCAACGTGATAATATTGTTAAAGGTATCTTTTGTACTTCAGTAGTTGCAAAAATAAATTTTACGTGAGCGGGAGGTTCTTCTAGTGTTTTAAGTAATCCATTAAATGCTGACTTTGAAAGCATATGAACTTCATCGATTATATAAATTTTATATCTAGCAGATGTAGTTGAATAACTGACAGAGTCGATTATTTCACGAATGTCAGCAATCCCAGTTCTTGATGCTGCATCCATTTCAAGGACATCAATATGTCTCGACTCCATGATCTCTTTGCAATGAATGCCATATTCTGTGATATCGATTGTAGGTTGATCAACTTCATTTGTGGCGTAATTAAGGGCTCTCGCCAATAACCTAGCAGTGGTAGTTTTACCAATACCCCGAACTCCAGTGAGCATATAAGCATGAGCAAGTCTTCCTGATCTAAAGGCATTACTCAATATATCCACCATTACTTCTTGGCCTAATAAGTCGGAAAAGTTTTGTGGACGATATTTTCTTGCTAAAACCTTGTATGGTTCATTTAAAACATTATTAACATCCTCATTTTCAAGAAAACTATCTTGGTTTTCATCCTCAATTGTTGGTGAAGAGCTTATTTCATCTAAATTTTTTTCTTGCGGATGTTCCAAAGTAACCTCATTAAATAGAAATATTAAATATATATTGAGTCAAATCAATAGATAAATATTTACTAAATTTTTGATTAGACTTTTTTTATACTAGTCATAATATATTAATTAAAAATGATATGAAAGTTTATCCAAACATATTTTCAAATAATCCTCTAGATAGAGCATCTGATCTTAGGTCAGATCAATCTTGGGTTAAGAATTGCCTTAACAATAAAGATGCAAAGATTTGTCTTTTTTGGAAAGGAAAAACTTTTGTTTCTATGCATAAAAATTTAACTTTAGCTAATTCTTTACCTGGTCAATTAAGCCCAGCCTGGTTTCCAGTAGAATTTTTTAAAAATGAAATTACAGATGATAATTTATTAATCTTTCTTGGTCTTGATAATAAAGTACCTTTTTTTGCAATTGATTTTTCAGAAATAGAGAATCTTGAAGATACTTTTAGTCTTGAGAAACTTGGTGAACTTGAAGATCTAATGGTATTAGCGCCTCAAGCAATTAACCCAGGTGAATTAGCAATTTTAGGCCAGGCGAGAGCTATAATTGAATGGAATAAAAGCCATAAGTATTGTTCAAGATGTGGTTCAAAAAGTATTATGATAGAAGCAGGTTACAAAAGAATATGTAATAATTGTAATGCTGAGCATTTTCCTCGAACAGATCCTGTTGTTATTATGCTTGCTACATATAAAAATACTGCTTTTCTTGGACGACAAAAACGATTTCCACCAGGAATGTATTCAGCACTAGCAGGTTTTGTTGAACCTGGTGAATCAATTGAGGAGGCGGTTGCTCGTGAGCTAATGGAGGAAGCTGGAATAGAAATTTCTTCAGCAAATTATCACTCTAGTCAACCCTGGGCATTTCCAAACTCATTGATGATAGGTTACATAGCCGAGGCAAAAAATAACAATTTTAAACTTGATCAATTAGAGCTAGATGAAGGTAGATGGTTTTCGAGAGATGAGCTCCATAACTCACTTACAGGTTCTAATGAAAATTTTTTTGTACCGCCGCCAATGGCAATAGCTCATCATTTAATAAAAGCTTTTATTGAACATCATAAATAAGACAAATAAAAATTGCCTAGAACCCTTGAATTAATCTCTTGCTGATGGATAAACACCTAGAATTTTTATTTCTTCAGAATAATACTCTAGTTCACTTATAGCGTTCTTAATATCTTCAGATAAAAGATGACCTTCTAAGTCAGTATAAAATTGCGTTGATTGAAAACTACCATCAATTTGATAACTTTCAAGCTTTAACATATTTACACCATTGGTAGCGAAACCACCTAACGCCTTATAGAGAGCTGAAGGTACATTCTTTACTTTAAAAACAAGAGTTGTAATAAATTTTTTTCCTGTATTTTTAGGAATAAGCTTATCTTTACTCAAAATCAGGAATCTTGTTGTATTATGACCAGCATCCTGCATATCTTCTTTTAATATTTTAAGCTTATAGATTTCTGCAGCAAGAGGTGAAGCTATTGCACCTATAGAAATATCGTCTAATTCAACAACTTCTCTAGCTGAACCAGCTGTATCAGCGCTAATAATTGGATTTAATCCAAGACTTACTATAGATCGTCTGCACTGACTCAAAGCCATTTCGTGACTTCTGACACTCTTAAGGTCTTCTATTTTTGACTCTTTTAGAGACAGCAAACAATGCTTAATCTTTAAAAATATCTCGCCAATAATATTTACATTAGATGTAGGCATGAGTCTGTGAATATCTGAAACTCTGCCCGCTATTGTATTTTCAATAGGTATTAAAGCTAAATCTATTTTATTTTTTTCAAGTGAAACAAAGACTTCATCAAATGTTTTTAAGGCTATGGGTTTTGATTTTTTGTCATAAAGATTACATGCTATATGCGAGTTTGCTCCTGCCTCTCCTTGATATCCAATTCTCTTAATCATAATTATTCCATTATTCTTCTTGCATACTCAAGATCTTCTTTTGTATCTACACTTATTGGTAACTCATTTACTAAACCAAGTACTATCTTCATTCCGTTATCAATTGCTCTCATCTGTTCAAGTTTTCTATCAATTTCGGTCTCAGACTGTTTCAGATTAATAAAAGTTTCTAAGGATCTCCTTTTATAACCATAAACTCCAATATGATGATATAAATATTCTTTCTTATCATCATCAAAAATTCTACCAAAATCTTCAACATAATTGTTATCCTTAATATTTTTAACATATGCCTTTACAACATTAGGATTTAATAACTCTTTTGATGAAGAAATTTTTACCCCAATAGTTGAAATATCAGTATTACTATCATTTAAGAGTGAAATAGTTTTCATTAGAGCCTCTTTTTTAATATTTGGTAGATCACCTTGTAAATTTATTACATTGTCAAAAATCATATTTTTATCATATTTACATAAAGCCTCATATATTCTATCTGATCCTGATAAATGATCAGGGTTGGTCAAAATGACATCACCACCTATACTTTTAATAGCATTTTTAATTTCTCTATTTCCGGCTGCAACTAAAACATCAGCAATACCTACTTCTTTAGCTCGTTTAAAAACATGAACAATCATTGATGTACCATTTATATCGGCTAATGGTTTGTTTGGAAGCCTGCTAGATTCTAATCTAGATGGTATAATTATTAAATTTTTCATATTGATATTCTTTTAATTTAAATTTATTAAGTAGTTTAATTAAATTGTCTAATTTAATTATCTACAAAATGTAAAAATATTGGTATAGAACACCGAATGAATATTAACTTAGGAACAATAATTAAAGGTTTTGCTGCCGTATCGATAACATTCTTTATAGTTATTGGATTAATCAGAATAAGTAATAATTTGTTTTATGTAGAGTCGTTGAATCCTCCTACTAAAGAAGAATTATTTGCAAATATAGATTTCATTGATGAAAGCTATTTTTCAGACATAAAGAAGGGTAATAATGAAATAAATTTAACTCATACCGTTCTTGGTAGTGAGAAATTAGCTAACAAACTTGAAAGACAGAATAGATTTGTAAAACACTTTAAAGAAGTAATTTCAGCACAAGAGCTTGATGTTAAAATTAATGAAGAAGAGAAACTTTTAAAATATCTAACCAGCGGAAAAACGCATAGCATTTTAAAAAAAGATGATTTAGAAGATAAAATCATTTTGGTGGAAAATAAAATTAATCTTTTAAAAAATATACGTCTTTCATATGGTGATGTAGGGGTTGCAAGACTTAGTGAAACAGCTGAAATAGCAGAGGTAGAGTCATCAGTTATTGAAAAACCTAAATTAACTTTTGATGAGCTCCTTGCTATTGCTTCAATTGATGCTGGAAAAAAAGTTTCTTCAAAGTGTACAGCTTGTCATGGTTTTAATTCAGGTGGCGGTAATAGGATTGGTCCAAATTTATGGGGAATTTTAGGTAAAGCTAAATCCAAAGCTGAAGGTTTTAAATATTCTGATGCACTTACAGGGCTAGGTGGAGTGTGGTCAATCGAGGATATGAATGCATGGTTAAAAAGCCCTAAGAAGTATGCACCAGGAAACTCAATGGCATTTGTTGGATTAAGAAAAGATAAAGACAGAGCGAACTTACTTGCATACTTAAATTCTATGTCAGACAGTCCTATTGAATTAACAAATTCAAAATAGTTGAAATTATTCTTATATTTCATTAATTTGTATTTAAATAAATTATGAGGAATTAGTATGGACAAAACATTATCAAAATCAGAAGCTTTCTTTGGAGCAGATAATGTAAAAGCTCCGGAACCAAAACTTGGTAATAAACCTATTCTTGGTGATAGGTATAAATCTAAAGAATTTATGAATTTAGAGTGGGAAAAAATGTTTACAAAAGTTTGGCAAGTTGCTGGACTTGAACAACAACTGGAAAATCCTGGTGATTTTTTTACCTTCGATTTTGGACCTGAATCCATTATTTGTGCAAAAGGTGAAGATAATAAAATAAGATGTTTTTATAATGTTTGTCAGCATCGCGGTAACCAGCTTGTACAAGTTGAGGAAGGAAATTTAGAAAGTTTTTCTTGCGCATATCATGCATGGAAATTTGGTTTAGATGGAACTTTAAAGTGGGTTCCTGATGAAGAAGATTTTCCTCAAGGATCGCCTTGTGGAAAAAGAAATCTTGTCGAAATAAAAACAGAAATTTGGGCTGGTTTTATTTTTTTTAATTTAGATGATAACTCTAAGTCACTCAAAGACTACCTGAATCCAGTAATGAAGCAATTGGAAAACTACCCAATATCTGAAATGAGAAGGACTCATTGGGTTACTGTTGAAGGTGACTGGAATTGGAAATGTGTACAGGACAACTTTAATGAGTCTTATCACACACCATATGTTCATCCAGGACTTAAATATTTTTCTGATGAAAAATATTATTCATGCCAATTTGATATGTATGAAAGTATGCATGCCAGAATGTTAATGCCTGGTTTTATTCCAAGTAAAAGTGTTTATAACGAAGAAAAAAAAGTCCTTGAAGCTCTTGCACCAATGATTGAATATTGGGAGATGGATGCAAATGATTACAAGGGCAGATTATTAGATGTTAGAGGTGATCTTCAAAAACAAAAAAGAAAATTAGACAAAGAAAAGGGTTATGATTTCAGTAAATTCACTGACACACAATTAACAGATCATTATCATTATACTATTTTTCCAAATATGTCTTTTAGTGTTAAGCCAGATGGAATGCAATGGCTCAGAGGGAGTCCACATCCAACAGATCCTTCCAAATGTTATTTTGATTATTGGTTCCTTACTTTATTTCCTAAAGGTGTAGAAGAGTACTACTCTCCAATGCTTAAACAAAAAACATCAATAGATACTCAAATACCGCATGTTCAAGGTCATTATACTGAAGTTGATGTTGGTGATGGAATATCTGAAGATGTAGCAATTTGGACAAGCCAACAAAAGGGACTGAGCTCAAGAGGCTATATTGGTGATTATATGCCTTCACAAGAAAATCGAATTAGATTTTTTCATGAAAATATCGATAGATATTTATTTGGCGATTTAAGCGATTAAATTTATTATTATATGGAAGAAAAACTTATAATTGCCGCGGAAAAGATTGAAATTTCAGATATTATTTATAAGTATTGTCGCGCAATTGATCGTATGGATAGAGAATTGCTAGAGTCTGTTTTTCATGAAGACTCAACTCATCATCACGGTGAGTACGAGGGTTCATCTTCAAAATTTTGTGATTTTGCATTTGATATTTTATCTGAAATGGAATTCACTCAACACCATGTTGGAAATATATTAATTGACCTCGATGGTGATAAAGCTTGGTCAGAATCTTACTGGACTGCTTATCATAGAATGGCTAAAGGTAAAGAGTCAGATATGGGATTTTTAGCTGAACATGATGTGTCTATAGATGAAGATGTTTTTGTCGGTGGAAGATATATAGATTATTTTGAAAAAAGGAAAAATGTTTGGAAAATTGCTAAGCGTCAAGGTGTGCATGATTGGGTTAGATTTGAACCTGCAAATGAAAAAGGTCAATTACAAGCTGCGGGCCCGACACCAAGTAGAAGTCGTAAAGATCCCGCTTATCAAAGATAATTCCTGATTAACGCTTATCGAATGAAATATAAAATTCACGCATAGGCATAAAGAACATACTAAAATTATGAACAGGTTCTGAAAGAGGTTTATCAAGTTTTATATTCTTTAACCTATTTACAAGAAATTTAAAAGAACGGATCATTTCTTGTCTGCCTAATAAAGCACCGGGACAGTGATGCGCACCTGAGCCAAAAGCCATATGCGCTCCAACACCCTCTCTCTCTAATTGGAATTGATGAGGACAAATAAATTTATCTTCATCTCTGTTAGCAGGACCATATCCCATCATTACCATGGAGTCTTTTGGAATAGTTGTTCCAGAAACCTCAACATCTTTTGTTGTTCTTCTTAATAAGAATTGCACTGGACTTTCCCATCTTAAGACCTCTTCAATAAATGGTTTGAGAAGAGTTTCATCCTGATTTAGTTTTTCTATTATTTCTGGAAATCTAATCAAAGCCCACATACCATGATTAATTGCACTTTGTGTGGTTTCATAACCGCCAGTAATTAATTGGTGCATTAAGTTCTGTAATTCGTGCATTGATAGAGGTTCCTCATCATCACCATGAGCGTGAACCATAGCTGACATGAGGTCCTCTCTAGGGTTCTTTCTTCTTTCCTCAAAAACTTCAGCAAGAAATAACTGAGCCTCGAGTTCAATTTTTGCATTTTTTGTAACTTCTTCTTTTGTAGCAATTGGAGTCCTACTTGCTCCAAGCATAGAGTCGGCCCACTTTTTAAATGTCGCAACATCATCTCTTGATAAACCTAGCTGTTCAGCAATAATAATACCAGGCATACGCATGGCAAATTCATCATTAAAATCACAACTTCCTCTATCAATAAAATTATCTATCAACTCATTTACTACCTCATCGAGATGAGGCAAAAGTTCATCAACTCTTTTTTTTGTAAAGACTCTGTCTACAAGTGTTCGATATCTTCTATGAATAGGTGGATCTGTTCTTTGAAGAGTTTGGACATGTTCCCAACCACCGCCATTAACTAATATTTCCTGATGAAGAGAGGAAAATTCGCCTCTAGTTGCAACGCTGACATCGTTTGAGAAGGTTCCAAAATCTTTGAGCGCCATCCTAATATCATCATATTTTGTAAGCATATAAATACCTACCTCGGGTATTTGATAAACGGGTTGCTCTTTATGAAGTAAACCATAAAATTCATAAGGATCACTATTTATTAGAGGATCCAAAAAGCTATAATTTTCTATATTGTTTTCTGACATAATAAACCTACATATTAAAAATTAAATAATATCCCAATCATGTTTTTTAATCCAGTCCTCAAAAAAAGTTGGGGTAATTGAAAATCTATTATATAAATCATCCATTTCTATTGCGAGTGGAGATGGATTTTGTTCATTATACCACCTGTAAAAAGCAGCCATACCTCCATAAATAGATGGTTTTTCATATTCTTCAGACCCAGTAACAATTTTACTCATCTTTCTGGCAAAAGTATTTGGTTCAAGGCTTTGAAAAGTTATTTGCCTTTTAAGAGCTTTTGAAAATATTTCAGCTACCTCATGACCACATAAAATTTCTGGACCACCAACAGTAATTTTTTCAGCCTTAACTTCCTTATCTGATAAGGCTGCGACCATAAAAGCCGCAACATCTTCAAGGCATATCCAAGAAATTTTAAGTTTCTCACTGCAAGGATAAGCAAATATATTACTTTTAACAATCGATGGCTTAGCCCAAAATCTTGAGAGATTGTCCATAAATACAACTGATCTAATTACTGCATACTCCATTCCACTTTCAGCCATTGATTTCTCTATTTCTCTTCTTCCATCATGAGCAGCAAGTCCATTATCGTTTGGAGCGACATAACAACTTGTATTGAAAACTATTTTTTTAACACCCATTTCTTTCCCAGCTTTTGTGATATTATCTCCCCATTGTTTAGCTATGTCTCTATCAAAAACAAAGGGGAGATTCATTGCAATACAATCAATATTTTTGGATGCATTCATTAAAGAATCAAGATTGAAAAGATCCGCTTTGACACTCTCAACATCACCTTTTATTTCACTATTATAATTTTCTGGAAATCTAGAAGCAGCTCTAATTTTATAACCTCTTTTAATCAGAGCATTAACTAGTGGAATTCCTTGGTCACCGCTAGCTCCATATACTAAAACTTTTTCCATATTTACCCCTCAGCTTCAAAATTATTTCCAGAAATATGATTACCAGCAAGATAACCATAAGTTAAAGCCGGGCCTAGTGTACCTCCTGCACCAGCGTAAACTGATCCAGTACTACCAGCCATAGCATTTCCGACTGTATAGAGACCATCAATAATACTTCCTGACGCAGAAATTACTCTTCCAAAGCCATCTGTTTTCATACCTCCATTTGTCCCTAAAGCGCCAATATCTATTTTAACTGCATAAAAAGGAGGCTTTTCTACTTTTCCTAATGTTGCCGAAATACCAGGCTGTGACCTATCACCATAAAAAAAGTCATATTCACTTTTTCCTCTTCCAAAATCGAGATCATCACCAGCCTCAACATATTTATTAAATGTTGATAATGTTGTATTTAGTACATCATTATCAATTTCTAATTTATCAGCTAATTGATTTAAACTATCAGCTTTAATAAACCACTCAGGATCATCTGTTCCAGGTAAAATATTAGCAAATGGATATTTTTGTCTAAAATTTGTATCAAAAATTATCCATGCTGGAAGATTTGGATATCCATATTCATTTGGATCAAAAAAATGAAATGCTCCGGCCATAGCAGAATAATTTGTTGCTTCATTACAAAATCTTTTACCAGATTTATTGATCATTAATGTATGAGGTAAAGTTCTCTCAATTAATATAGGCGAAGATTTTTGATTTCCCTCAGCCCAATTGTCATTAGGAACTGATAAAACAGGTGACCACCAAGCGCTTGTCATGTTACCAAGTGAAGCGCCGACTTCTTGGGCTAAAATCAAACCATCACCATTATTACCAGGTGGAGAAGCTGGAGCGTTTAATGGTCCTCTTAAAAAATTGTTAACTAATTCTTCATTCCATTCAAAACCACCAGTGGCAATAATTACCCCTTTATTAGCAAAAATCTCTTTTTTTACTCCTCCTGACTCAATCTCAATACCTGTAATTCTATTTTTATCTTTGATAAGTTTTTTTGTATTAACATTCAACTCTGGTTCTATTCCCCTATCAAGACAACCTTTGAGTAAAGCGCCAACTAGAGCTTGACCCATACCTCGAGCATCTTTTGATATTCTCTCGTTCATCTCTTCTTCGTCAACCAGGCCTGTTCCACCTCCCAATGGGGTTTCGCCTAGGGTCATAGGTATAGGCATTCCATTATTTCGAACTTTTTTTGCCCACTCACCCAACTTACAAAAATTAAAAAGTTTATTATCGAGAGCTCTACCTCCACCTAGAATCGCACCAGGCCTATCAAGATAATAATCAGGATAACCATCTAAAACATAAAAGTTTGCATCAGTTTTTTCTTCTATAAAATCTATTGCTGATGAACAGTTATCAATAAAAGATTCCAATCGAATAGGGTCAATTTCTCCATTTGATAAAGACATAAAATAATCAATAGCCATTGATCTTTCATCTTTTATTCCTTTATCTTTCATATGGCTATTCATTGGAGCCCAAATAATACCTCCAGATACACCTGCTGTACCACCAACTAAATTTTGCTTTTCAAATAAACCAACTGAAAGACCATTTTCATAGACAGCTAATGCTGCAGTCATACCGCTAGCACCAGCTCCAAGAATTATTACATCATAATTATTTTCCATAACTTTAATACAAACCCAAATTAGACCCTAATATTAACAAGATAAAAATCCATAGCAATTATTAAATATTGAATTTTTATAAAGTATCGTGTTTCAATAGTAGATATTATAGTGATGAATTATGGATTTAGGTATTAGTGGAAAGATAGCTGTTATTAATGGTGGTAGTGCAGGTATGGGTAAAGGAAGCGCAATCGCCTTAGCAAAAGAAGGTGTAAACCTTTTTATTTCAGCAAGAGGAGAAAGAAGATTAATTGAAACATGTAAAGCAATTGAAAAAGAAACAAGTGTAATTGCCCAACCTATTGTAGCAGATCATAGTACAGATAAAGGAAGAGAAAAAATATTACTTGCTTGCCCTGACCCAGATATCTTAGTTGGAACATGTACCCCACCTCCTTTTACATATAACTATGAAGAAGTATCCACAAATGAATGGAGGCAAACCCTTGATGTAGCTCTGCTTAGTCCTGTAGAGTTCATGAAGGCTATCATTCCGGGGATGGTGAAAAGAAAATGGGGAAGAATAGTTAATATTGGAACAGGTGCCGCTAAAACTCCATCAGAAGCTAGAATTTTATCTGGTCCACCAAGGGCGGCATTAGTTAATTATTCAGTAGCAGTATCAAAAAAAGTTGCTAAGCATAATGTAATTATAAATAACATTCTTCCGGGTATGCATCACACAGATAGTATTAAAAATAAATTTAATAAACTGGCACAAGAAAAAGGATCAACTTACGATAAAGAAATTGAAAAATTTGTAAAAGATTGGAAAATACCAGCAAAAAAATTTGGTTCATCTAATGATTTAGGCTCATTTGTAGCAATGTTTTGCAGTCAACAAGCCTCTTATGTAATTGGCCAAAGTTTAGTAATAGATGGCGGAATTGGAAATACAACTTTTTAAAGGAGTAAAACATGAATGACAAATTAGAAAAATTAATCGCAAAATCAGAAATTTACGACCTTTCATGCAAATATATGAGAGGTCTTGATAGATTAGATATAGAATTATTAAAATCCGTTTTTCATGAAGATGCCTGGTGTGATTATGGATTTATAAAAAGTGATGCATTTAAATTTACTCAATTCTGTATGGATGCGCTAAAGGAGCATCACGCTAATCATCATATGATAGGCAATATATTGATAGAATTTAGTGATAATGAAGATGAAGCCTTTGGTGAGGTATATTTCCAAGCTTATCATAAAGTTAGTGAAAATGATCAAACTAATGATATTTTCATTTCGGGGCGTTATCTAGATCGCTATGAAAAAAGAAATGGAATTTGGAAAATAGTGTATAGATCAGAAATCGTTGATTGGTCACGAACTGAACCCACAAATGAACCCTATTTTGATACAGCTCCTGATTGTTTTAGAGGAGGAAGGCAAGATGATAGAGTTTATCAACTCGAAAAAAGGACTAATCCGAATTAATTAGTTATTTAAAACTCTCACATTATTTTTATTCAATTTTGAGGAGGGTTGAACTGCAAAACTAAGCTGATCGTCCGAGATTTCATAAGGATTATTATTAGTAAAAAGATCTTTGTAGATTTTACCATCTTTTATAACCGAAACAATACGATCGTGATCTTGCAAAATTGTAATATCCTCTAGTGGATTACCATCTATTATAATTAAATCTGCTAATTTTCCTTGTTCCAAGGTTCCCAATGAACCATCAGGGTGCATTGCCAAACCACCAAGTCTTGTCGCAGAGTGTAATGCCTCTGAATTTGTGAACCCAAAATGATTTACATAATACTCTAAATCTTTTGCATAAGTTCCATGTGGAGTGATGTTTAAACCATAGTCTCCGCCTACAAGAATACGAATACCAGCTTCTTTCATTCGTTTATAAGATATAATTGTTTCTTCAAGTTCATTTCTATACGCAATAACTTCACGGCTATCATCTTTAAATCCCATATCTTTATAATTTTCGAGAAATGTAATTTCCCAAGCTATAGCAGGTCCTACAAAAACATTATCTTTATTTTTAACAAGAAGCTCGAGCGCCTCGTCATCAATATAATTTGCATGTCCAATAAAATCTATACCAGCTTTGACAGCTTGTTTTACAGCAGCAGCTGATCGAGCGTGACAGGCTACTCTCATTTCTTTTCTATG